>MDSV01072273.1_pt1 | contig 11259 bp, 11 predicted proteins | sample 810851 | NCBI WGS metagenome assembly MDSV01 (sample SAMN05326640, study PRJNA326480) | marine metagenome | isolation source: seawater | place: Atlantic Ocean: North East | collected 2012 | reverse complement strand
TGATATAAGCCATTGTTAAGAAGGTCGTCACCCCCGCAATAACTTCTGTTCGGAAATCTGTTTTATGTTTTTTATAGTTAAAGTAATTATCTAACATTAGTTCCTCCTAAAGGATCTGTATTATTTGATTCTCTCCTAAATATCCTGAAATTAGATGGATTTGTTAACAATTTTCAACTTGTAGGTTTATATTCTGCCTTATTTTTGTTATTATGTTTCTAAATTATATCCTTAATGAAATTAAAATTAATTTTAATATCTTTTTTTGCTTTAATTATTCTTTCAGGATGTCAAACAATAAAAAAAAAATCAGATGAAGTTGCAGAAAAAGAAAATGAAAGATTCGGACAATTTGTTGGAAAAGGGGTAACAGAACTTAGGCTTGAGCTTGGTTCGCCAAAAGAGGATTTCATAAATGATTTGGGCAATGAAGTTTTGGTTTACAAGACAAAAAAATATGGAATTCCCTGTGAGAGAAAATTTGAAGTTAATACCACAGGTACAATAATCGGATTTAGCTCTAGTGGCTGTATTTGAACTTTTTTTTTAATTTAAAATTACCTGTGGGGATAAACCCCACAAGCAAGGTTATACTTATTTAATTTCTATAAGTTTTTTTTTCTTATGATCTGGAATTATCCTTTCACAAGCGATAGTTAGCAGGCCATCTTTTAACTCTGCACCATTAACTTTCACATCATCAGCTATAGTGAATGATCTTGCAAATTGTCTTTGTGAGATCCCTTTATGGATAATTTCACCATCATCAGTTTTATTTTCTGATCTATCAACTTGTTTAGTTCTAACAGTCAATAGATTTTCTTCAAACTCAACCTCGACATCTTTTTTATTAAAGCCCGCAAGAGCAACCTCAATAGAGTAGTTGTCCTTACCAGTTCTTCTTATGTTGTAAGGTGGATAATTTGATTGCATAGTCAAACCACCATTTCCTAACATATTTTCAAATTGATCAAACATATCGTCAAAACCAATTGAAAAAGGTCGAAGTGAATTAAAGATTGATAGATCCTTACTTGTCATATTTTTTTCTCCTTTATTAAGCAAGTTAATTTATGCAAGCCCCATTAGGCGACTTACAATATTTATTTATGAACTAAATTTAATTTTTCAAGTATTAGGAATTTATTTTTTTTGTTATTTTAAGAGCAAATGCATAATCTATTGCTATTTCTTCGATAGCTCCATCTCTACCAGATTTTCCACCATGACCGGCATTCATTTCCGTTTTAAGTAAAAGCAAATTATTATCAGTTTTAAAATCTCTTAATTTGGCAGTAAATTTTGCAGGCTCATCAAACAAAACTCTATTATCGCTCAAACTAGTTGTTATCAAAATATGAGGATAGTCCATTTTTTTTATATTATTATAAGGTGCATAAGAAAAAATATAATCAAAATGTTCTTTTATATCTTTTGCATTTCCAAATTCGTCAAATTCACCAACAGTTAAAGGCAAAGAGTGATCTAAATTAGTTGTCAAAGAATCTACAAACGGAACAGCCATTATCATTCCTAAAAATAATTCTGGTGCATCATTAACAACAGCGCCCATTAATAAGCCTCCAGCTGAACCACCCATTCCAATTATTTTTCCTTTAGAAGTATAATTTTTATCAATTAAATATTTAGCGCAAGCTATATAATCTTTAAATGAATTTTTTTTATTTAATAACTTTCCTTCTTTCCACCATTTCATTCCTCTTTCCATTCCTCCCCTAATATGTGATGTAACCCAAATGATATCCCTATTAATTAAGCTAAGTCTGGTAGAGGAAAATCCTGGTGACATAGAATTTCCATAAGACCCATATCCATATAAAAGTAAATTAGCACTTCCATCTAATTTCGTATTTTTATGTCTAGTTATTGTAAGTGGTACCATTCTTCCATCATGTGATGAGCACTCTAATCTTTCCACTATGTAATCATCAGGATTATGTCCAGATGGTATCTCTTGAACTTTAAGAAGTTTTTTTTCGTTTTTTCTTAAGTTATAAAGATATGTTTTCCCTGGTGTCTTTGGAGATGAGTAAGAGAGATATACTTCATCTGTATTCTTATCTCTTTGTTTTAGAGATATACTAGGCACAATTACTTTTTCATCAACAAACTTAAGATCTTTTTCAATTCCAGATTTAGGATCTCGAATAATCAATTTACCAAGAGCATTTGATGTTTCAGATCTTATAATCCAATCTTTTAAAAAAACTAAACCTCCTATTAAAACTTCATCTTTAGGAGCTATAAATTCTTCCCACTTTTGTTTTTCTAAATCATTGCATATATCAATTTTAAAATCTTCCGCATTCTGATTTGTATGTAAGTAAAAATTTCCATCCCATGAATTAACTGAGTAGATAACACCTTTTTGTCTTTTTTTAATTATTTTAGGATTTGGATTTAATTCATCAACACCAAAATAGTACTGCTCTGATGTATTATGATCTGAAGTTGAAATATAATAATATTTTTCGTCAGAACTTAAGCCAATTCCCACCGTAAATGCCTCACTTTTTTCCTCGAAAATTAATTTATCATTTTCAACAGGAGAACCAATTTCATGTCGATATATTTCTCTTGGCCTATGTAAGTTATCAAGTTTTGAATAATAGATATATTTATCATCTAAACTAAATGTTATTCCTCCACTTGTATTTTCTATTTTCTCTGTGACTAAATTACCATTTTGAATATCTCTTATGTAAATAGTATAATATTCAGATCCTTTTAAATCTAAAGAATAACCTAAATACTTATCATTATAACTTACCTCTAAATCTCCAAGTCCAAAATATTCAGTATTTAATTTTTCTTTTTCTAAGTCTCCATTCCAAATTTCTTCAACTTTGTCTGAGCCAATTTTTCTTCTATGCTTTATTGAATAATTTCCTTTAGCTGTAGTTTTTGTCCAATATTCATATGTCTTATCTTTGTAAGGCAAAGACTCGTCATCTAGTTTAATTCTACCTTTTATTTCATTAAAAATCTCTGTTTGTATTTTCTTTGTATCTTTCAGATGATGTTCGGTATAAGAATTTTCCTCTTCCAGATATTTTTTTACATCTGGCAATAATTTAGAACTATCTTTTAGAACCTCTAAAATATTTTTTTGATGTATCCAGCTATAATTATCTTCCCAAGTCACCTTGTGACAAGATTTTAGTTCTAGTTTTTTTTCAAGTTGTGGTACTTTCATATAGTGACCAAATAGTTATGAATATTTTTTTTACAATACTTATCATTTTTTTAATCTTTTATATATTTCTGTCTTGGTTTGCTAAAACCTCATCAAAAAAAATATCTAGGTTTATAAGACTTGTAACAATAATTATTTCTATATTATTAGCCTTTTTGATGGTTTATGCAGGTAGATATATTTTTTCATTGCCATTTGTACTAGCCATACTACCATTGATTAAAACTAAAGCAGGCATCTCATTATTTCAGTTTTTAAGATTGTGGGGTTTATTTAGAGTTTTAAAAAACTCGGGAAGATTTAATTTTAATAATTTTAATCAAAGTCAGAATGTTCAAAGCATGTCTTACGATGAGGCAATAAGAATATTAAATCTGGATCCAAAAAATAAATATTCAAAAGAAGAGGTCCTAACCTCATACAAAAAAATTATGAAGAAAATTCATCCAGATGTAAGCCCTGAACTAGGTAGATTAGCATCAATTGTAAACGAAGCTAAAGAAGTTGTTTTAAAAAATACTATTTGATAATATATTTTATTTTATTATATACTGTCACTGGACTAATTTTATCTTTACCGTTTGTTCCATGAGTTACATCAATACATCCTTCTGGTAGTACAGGAAACATAATTGAGCTGTAGCTTCCATATAGTAAAGGCGTATCACACATTAAAACTATTGTTGGTACATTTAGACCTGATGATAGATGACTGAAACTAGAATCATTACAAATTGAAATACTACAATTTTTAATCAGTGGCAGTGTTTCATAAATGCTTAACTTATCCAAACGAATGCAATCATTTTTATAAAAGTTTAATATTTCTTTTAAAATAACTTGCTCTTCCTCTTTATTGCCAGTTGCTAATAGAAATTGGCAGTCATATTTTTCTTTACAAAGTTTTATTATTTCGATGAATATACTTGATGGTACTCGTTTTGTTGGACCCGATCCTCCAATACCTAGTAATATATTAACTTTTTTTTCATTTAGATTATATTTAGCTAGAGTTACATTTTCATGATTTTCATCGATATAAATTTTAGGATTATTATTTACTTGTAAGTCAAATTTTTCTAAAAAAAATTTTTTTGGAGTATCGGTTAAATGTTGCCCTGCTTTTTCAAATAAGGGGTATTGAAAAATTTCTTTAATGCCAGCAACTCTACATATAAGGTTGTATCTAAGAGATGAATTAAAAATTATAACTTTATCAAACTTTTGTGTTTTAAGTTCATTAGCAAGTTTAAAAAAACCACCTATACCATCATGTAATCCTTTCTTATTTTTATCTCTTTTAAGAGATATTATTTCTTTAATATAATCTGTTTTTTTTAGATATTGTTCAGCCTTTGAGCTATCTTTAACTAATAGCGATACACGTGTACTAAACTTTTTTGCTATAGCCTCGATATAAGGTAAAAAAATTACCATATCGCCAATACCCATGCGGTTCTGAATAGCTAATATTTTCATCAATTTATTTATTCTTTACTAATAATTTATTTTTATATAAATTTTTACTATGGAACAATTTAAAGGTATATATGCTGCAACTTTATCAATTTTAGACGCACATTTAGGGCTAGATTGTGAAAAAACTATAAAACATGCTGAAAATACAATAAATAATGGTTGTCATGGCGTGGTTTTTTTTGGAAGCACTGGCCAATCACAACTTATTTCTTTAAGTGAGAAAATTCAGCTAATCAATAAATTACCTGAAAGTAAGTTTAAAGATAAATTCATACTAGGAACCGGCCTAAATTCTTTAGGAGATACAATTAATTTAATGAAAATATCTAAGTCAATTGGTTTCAACGATTTTTTAATTATGCCGCCAGCATATTATAAATATGACGATAAGGATGTTTTTAATTTTTACTCCAAAATTATAAATCAACTTAATGATTGTAAAATAATTTTATACAACTTTGAAAAATTATCTGGTTATAAATTTAGCGAAAAATGTGTCCTTAGTCTTGTTCAAGAATTTCCTAATCAAATTGTAGGAGTTAAAGACAGTTCTTATAATTTATTTGAGAAACTTAAGATAAATAATTTTTCTGTGATGCCTGGATCGGAATCAAAATTATTGAAGGGTTTAGAACTAGGCTGTTCAGGAATAATTACTGCAACAACTAATGTAACTGCTTCTCTTTCTAGAGATGTGTACGATAAATTTATAAATGGTCAAAATCAAACTCAAAATGATAAGCTCTGCGCAATCAGAAGTGTTTTTGAAAAATACAATTTAATTTCAGCACTACATACGTTTATGTTACAACAAGATATTCAGTTTAAAAATATTTTACCTCCTTTGAAATTATTAGAAGATAAACAAAAAGAGGAATTATTTAAAGATCTTAAAAATTTAAATTTTGACATTAATATTTTAAAAGCTGCATAAAATGAACTTAGTAAATTTTCTAAATAATTTATTTAAATACGATGGTTTCATTCTGGTAGACCATAAATCAAAAGAATATGTAATTGGAAAACCTAAAAAAGAAAAACCAATTAAAATTAAACTACTTGATAAAAATTTAAATTATAAACTTCTATTTAGCCCAGATTTATATTTTGGTGAGGCTTATACTGATGGATCTATAAGGATAGAAGATGGAACTTTAACAGAGTTTTTAGAGATAACTTTTCAAAATATAGGTAGAGGTAATATAAATAACTATAGTAAGATTATAAACAAAATTAGAGGCTCATATAGATATTTAACTAATTTTAATAGGGTGCTTAAATCAAAAAAAAATGTACATCATCATTATGATATATCTGAAAAATTATATGATTTGTTTTTAGATGAGAAAAGACAATATTCTTGTGCTTATTTTAAAAATGAAAATGATACACTTGAAGATGCACAACAAAATAAAATGAACCACATAATTAAAAAACTGAATATAAAACCAAACCAAAAAATTTTAGACATAGGCTCAGGCTGGGGGACGCTTGCTATTGAAATTGCACGTCAAACTAAAGCGTCAGTAACAGGCATCACATTATCTCAAAATCAACTAGAATATAGTCAAAATAAAGCTAAAGAAGTGAATTTAGAAAATCAAATTCAATTTAAGTTAGCTGACTATAGACAACTAAAGGAAAGATTTGACCGAGTTGTTAGCGTAGGAATGTTAGAGCATGTTGGTAGGAAATATTATCAAAAATATTTTAAACAGGTTGAAAATTTTTTAAATGATGATGGTATAGCTTTAATTCACACAATTGGCTCGGTTAATCCTCCCAGAGACCCACAGCCCTGGATATCAAAATATATATTCCCAGGCGGTTATACTCCAAGCTTAAGCCAAATATCCAGACCCATTGAAGACTCTGGACTTATATTGTCAGATCTGGAAGTTTTAAGGACTCACTACGCTCACACACTTAGAAATTGGAAAAATAGATTTTTATCTAAAAAAGATATGGTTTTAGATATGTTTGATGAAAAATTTTTGCGGATGTGGGAATTTTATCTTGCAAGTTGTGAAATGGCTTTTAAGTGGGGTGATCAAGTCGTATTTCAATTGCAATTAACAAAAAAAATTACGTCAGCACCTAATACTAGAGACTATATTTATTAATTTTAAACTGATAAATCAAAAGTATCTAAATGAAAAAAAAGAAAAAAAAACAATCTATTAAAAAGAAAAAAAAATCAAAAAAAATATTAAAACAAAAAATTAAAAATTTTAAAAATACAAAAATAAGAAAAAACAAAAAAAAAAAACACTTTTCACTTAAGAAAAAATCTAAAATTAGAACAAAAAATAATTTAGCTTCCAAGTCAGCAAGACTGGAGCAGAGTATTAAATCCAAGTTACAATTTAAACCTCAATTTACACTGAGTATAGTTGATGAGGCTGTAGCAGGTTTCTTCCAAAAAATTGATAGTAAAATTCAGGAGTTCAAACAAACAAGAGTAGATGAAAAAAGAAGAATTAAGATTGAAGAAATAGAAAGAGTACAAAAAGAAAAAGAAAGATTAAAAAAAATACAAATCGAAAAAGAAGAATTAAAATTAAAATTAAGGCAAAAAGAATTAAAAGATGAAGAAAGAATAGAAAAAGAAAGAGCAAAAGATATAAAATTATTTTTAAGGAAAGAACAGGCGTTATTAAGAAAAGAGCAAGCCGAAAGACAAAAAAAATTTTTACAAGAACTAAAATTAGAAAAACAAATTGAGAGATTTAGAATTAGAGAGGTAAAAGAACTTGAAAAATTAGAGAGAGTAGCGCTTAAAGAAAAAAGAGAGGATTATGCAGGCCTACAAGAGAGAATCGAAAAATTAAGAATAAAATATCAACAGATAAGAGATCAAAAAATTAAAGAAAGAGTTGAAGCTTTAGGAGTCCAAATTCAAGAAGGTGATGATAGAGCAACTCTTCTGCAGAAAGAACGTGAATATAATATTGCTAGGCAAAAAATAGAATTTGCTTTAGAAAGTTTTTATAGAAGTGCTAATAGTTTAGTTTTCCAATTAAATAAAAAATATATCACTAAGCATATGTCAATTCTTAGATGTATAGATAGAAGGTTTGAGACCGGGGAAATTTTTATTAAGTGGGATGAAAGTACAAATGAAGAATGGTTAATTCTAATATATATAAAGAATAACTCACCAGACGAAGGAATAGTAATTGAAGATAAGTCAAATGAAGAAAAAAATATTTCTCATGAATTTAAACCTTCAGAAATTTTTAAAGCCTCCGACATGATGGTAGACTCATTAACTCAATTGATTGCTAAAAAAAGATCTAAAAAAAATTAAATTTCTTGTTCTTTGAGTATTCTTTGTATTAATTTAATAATCTCAGCATTTTTTATAAGTGGATAAATTGATTTTACCTTTTCAAGATCTTTTAATGCTTTGTCGTATTTTTTTTGAGCAATATAAATTTGCGCTCTGCCTGATAAAGCACCAAAATGTCTTGGTTCAATTTCTAATGTGCTCTCTATATCTTCTAATGATTTCTCGTAATTTCCAATCATAAATAGAAGGGTTGCCCTTTTATTCCACCCCTCTGCCCAATTAGGGTCTTGATTAATTATGTCTGTGAATAATTTTAATGCTATATGATACTGCTGGTGATTCATTGAATAGGTAGCATTTTCTAGTTTATTAGTTAAATAATCATTATTTGGATGTTGAAGCCAATTCTTCCAAATTTCTTTTTCAAGTTCTTCCGCTTCGATTAAACTTTCTGCTTTAGTTAATTTATCAAATAATGAGTCTAAATTTGTTGTAAATGCTGAATTAAGTAAAAAAATTACGATAAATGGTATTATTTTTATTAACTTATTTTTCATTAACATAAACTGAAACGCCTCGGGTATTTATATCAATGTCAAATTTTTTATGCAACGGTGGAAATGCTCTCTGTGAACAATCTAATCTATCACAAGTTCTACACGAAACACCAACGGGTATTTCTGATTTTTTATCGTTTAAATCAATATTTTCTGTATAAATAAAATCTTTAGCATATTTTGCCTCACACCCCAATCCAATAGAAAGCATACTTTTTTTTTGCCCATATCTACCTATACCTTTTTCAACAGTTCTCGCAATACACACATATTTTTCACCATTTGTCATTTTACTCACTGCTGCTTGGATTACTCCAGGTCTAGAAAATGCAGAATAAACATTCCATCTAGGGCACGCTCCTCCATAACGTGGAATTTCAATTCCAGATAAAGAAAATCTTTTTGAAATATTTCCAGCTACATCGACTCTCAAAAAATGGAAAGGTACACCTGGTAAGTTTTTATCATTCAAGCATGTAACTCTGTGTGTTACTTGTTCAAAGGATGTTGCAAAAGTATTCTGCAATAATTCTAAATCATATTTAAGTTTTTTACATTCTGCATGAAAAAGTTTATATGGCATAAGAATTGCAGCTCCACAATAATTTAGCAAGGCAACCTTTGATAAAGTTTTTGATTCTTCTGAAGGAAAATTAAAACTTTCTAAATATTCCTCAATAATATTACTAGCACCTTCCTGTGAAATTTGTGCAGCAGCGTGAAGTTTTTTTGTTTCTAATGATAAATAATCTGATAGCAATAACTCTTTGTTTTTTTTATCAAATATCTTAGAAAACGGTTTGTCTTCATCAGGTATTATATCTTTAACAGTTATTCCATATTCTGTTTTTAAAAATCCACATAAAGCAATATATCTTGTTCTATTGCTTTGTTTAACTTTGTCAAAAATATTATTAGCAAACTCTTCAAGTTTAGGAAAAAAATTTTTATTTTCTTGTAAGAAATCAGAAATTACTTCTCCAGGAAATGAATTTTTTCTATTATCGACTATCTTTCCAGATAGTTTTTCTATTTTATTGACTAACTCATGATCCTTTTTTTTCAAAATATCACCCATACGAATCAGTGCTCTCCCTATCTTTGGATTGCTGCTTGCTAGGTCATTAACTTCAGGTCCAAGGATATCTAAATCCTCAAATAATTTGTCATCCAGTAACTCAGATATAGTATTTGACATGTTCAAGTCTGATTTAGTGGTTAAATCAGAAATGTTTATCTTTAATTCTTCACATATTTTTAACATTAACTCACCATCAATTTTTCTTTTTCCACCTTCAATTAATGCCAAGTAGCTGGGAGAAATACCTATTTGAGAGGCAAGTTTATTAGCTTGAAGCCCAATTTGTCTTCGAAAAGCTTTAATTTTAGGTCCTATTTTATAGTTTAATTGACTCATTTACTATTAGTAAATTTTGTAAATTTTAATTTACAAAAAATTTTATTAATTTACGCCATATATAAACATTTTTATGGTAATTGTAAATATTGTAAATTATATAGTTTACATGGAAAAAAACAAAATTAATCATACAGAAGCTAGTTCACAAACTACTAATAACCAAGATTATCAAGATCATAAATCAAGAGGAATATACCTTAGAGACGATCATTGTGATTGGGGATCTAGTGGAATGAATGAATTTACTGAAGAATATAACGATCAGTAAATTTATTAATAGCTAAGTCCATCCCAATTAACAATCTAAATTTAAAAGGAATATATTATGTCAGCTGAAAACGTATCATACGATCTAAAAAGATTTGCGGGAATTCAGAGAGATTACACTCCAGAAGAAGTAGAAAGATTAAAAGGATCTATAAAAATTGAATATTCAATGTGCAAACAACAATCTCAAAAATTATGGAAGCTTTTGAATACTGAATCTTATGTTAATACTCTTGGATCTTTATCAGGAAACCAAGCGGTTCAACATGCTAAGGCTGGCTTAAAGGCAATTTACCTAAGTGGATGGCAAGTTGCTGCGGATGCAAACAGTGCAGGAGAAATGTATCCTGACCAATCTTTATATCCATATGATAGTGCACCAAAGTTAGTGGAGAGCATGAATAACTCACTAATTAGAGCAGACCAAATCCAACACATGGAACTTTCTGATGGAGATATGAAAAAAGAAGCAAGAGTTGATTATATGCTTCCGATAATAGCCGATGGCGAAGCAGGGTTTGGTGGACCTTTAAATGTTTTTGAATTAACAAAAAAGTTTATAAGAGCAGGTGCTGCAGGAGTTCATTTTGAAGATCAACTAGCTAGTGAAAAAAAATGTGGACACATGGGTGGAAAAGTTCTTGTTCCCACAGGAACCATGGTAAGAAATTTGAAAGCTGCAAGATTAGCAGCTGATATCGCAGACGTTCCATTAATAATTCTTGCAAGAACAGATGCAAATGCTGCTAAACTTATAACAAATGATTTTGATGAAAATGATAAACCATTTTTAAAAGGAGATAGGTCACCTGAAGGATTTTACTATGTCAAGGAGGGAATCGATCAAGCTATATCAAGAGGCCTTGCATACGCTCCTTACGCTGATCTTATATGGTGTGAAACAGCAACACCTAATCTTGAGGAGGCAAAAAAATTTGCTGATGCTATACATGCTAAATTTCCAGGTAAATTATTAGCTTATAATTGTTCACCATCTTTTAACTGGAAAAAACATTTATCAGATGAT
>MDSV01068382.1_pt1 | contig 11259 bp, 7 predicted proteins | sample 810851 | NCBI WGS metagenome assembly MDSV01 (sample SAMN05326640, study PRJNA326480) | marine metagenome | isolation source: seawater | place: Atlantic Ocean: North East | collected 2012 | reverse complement strand
GTTATGTCTGATGCTGTGAGATGATTTGAGGAGTGGATTCCAGTTGCAGTATTGGTGAATGTTCCTGTCGTAACTGTGAATTGGCCTTCGTTATTGACGCCTTGAATATCAATTGTATCCATTGAAACATTTTCGGCTGTTACTGTTCCTGATGGATGAATATCGATGCCAATGTAACTGTTTGTGATCAATATTTCTTCATGAATTGTCACATCACCATGAACTGCCAGGGCAGACTCTGCTCCTCGAATAGTAACATTGGTCAGGACCGCATCTGCAGTTGATGAAACAATGATTCCTGGCCAAAGACCTGCTCCCGTCGAACCTTGGCTTGTAGGCGTGATGCTTGTCATAAATTCGACATCGGTTGCAATAAGAGAGCCATCGATTTGAATCCAATATTCCCCAGTGTCAATAACGGCCCCTGATTCAATGGTTAGAGTTGAGGTTGCGGAAACCGTTACGTTACCATCGAGAACGCGGTTCACTCCGCTCCACGTTGTATCTGAAGCCGTAATCGTCACGTCTGATGATACCAATGGGGCAAGGCTAGTCACTAAGAGAAGAGCAAACAATGCAACGGCTCGGGAGCGCATAGCATGTGCTAACGTTTGGACCATATCAATGCAAGGCTGATTGGTCAGGGGTTAATCATGGATATCGACGGAGTGGGCCTGCCCAGATTTGAACTGGGGTCTGACGGCCCCCAGCCGCCAAGTATAGGCCAAGCTAACCCACAGGCCCGTGAATCTCCTCACTTGTGTTGAGCACTGAACGGGACAATTTCTTCGATTAGATCGATATGTCCAACGTACATTCGTCGACAACAGTAGCGTTCAAGACCAACGTCATCGAGTGCATCGCTGACGCTGGTTCCTTCGGCAAGTTTGTTGTTGAACTCATCCCACTTGTGAGCGATAACGGTACCACAGCTAAAACAACGGATAGGAATAATCATTTTTTGTTCACCTCATCGATACGACTTTTGCTTCTTTCGGCGAGCACCACGGCCAAGTTGATGCTTCGGTTCCTTGCGACGTGGGTCATTGACCAATAGGCTTCGATCGAATCGTAGATATTCATCTCGAAGTTCTTCGTCAATTCCTTCCGCTCCACCATTGTAGTGGACGAGTCCACGTGCAATAGCGGTTCGAATGGCGTCTGTTTGACCCATAATTCCACCACCGGTTGTTGTCAGGTTGATGTCAACCTTTGACAAACGGTTCATGGCGTCTGCAATAATGAGTGGTTCCATAGCCTTGCGTCGTGCAAGTGCGGGTTGGAGAATTTCGATCGGTTCGCTGTTGACTCGGATACGTCCTTTTCCAGCCTTGACAGATGCTCGTGCAATTGCTGTCTTGCGCTTTCCTGAACTCTCAACGGATTTCTTCTTGCGTGCCATCATTGTTCACCTCCTGTCCATCGGTGCGCAGGCGCACCAAGGCTTGCACTAATGTCGCCCAAACGGACGAAACTTTCTGGCAAGGATTTGCGAATGTTGCTTGCGTCGCCTTCGACGTGACCTTCTGGGAGGTCAGACGAGAGATGTGATGGGCATCCAATCTCAACACGGAGATTGCGGAGGGCTCTACGACCACTGCTCTTTCGTTGATATGGAAGCATTCCTCGAACAGTTCGCTTGAGAATCATGTCAGGCATACGTGGGAAGTAAGGACCCTTGCGTGCGTGATTCAATGCGTACTTGTCGTGGTAGTTCTGCAGGACAGATCGGGAGCTTCCCGAAACGATTGCTTTCTCAGCGTTGATGATGACAACCTTGTCATCTCGGTCAGCACGTGCTGACGAAAGAAGCATGTCTGCTACAGTTGAAGCGAGTCGTCCAAGGACGAGTCCGTCAGCGTCGAATACGTAGGTGGTTGCTTCATCCAAGAATAATCACCCCGTTTCCGTTTGGATTTTCGTTCATCAATTCACCGTAGGTGAGAATACGCCCACCTGCGGCTTCAATCTTAGCTCGTGCACTGGAGCTGACACTGTAGGCGGCGATGGTGCGGTTCCCTGTGACTTCACCGGATCCTAGCAACTTTCCAGGTACGAGAATTGTCGCACCCTCTGGAGCGTAACGTGTTACGCGGCTTAGGTTCGGTTGGGCCCAGTTTTTGCGGCTCTTTGAGAGGCGCTGAGCAACATCTCGCCATAGTGCAGCACCTGTGTCACGAGACTGGGCTTTCAGTTGGTCGATTAGACCGACCAAATCGGCATTTGTCTTTCGTGTTGGCTTGCTCATATGACTCCCTCGATGCTTTGAGGCAGTCTCGCGACCAACCAACCCGTTATGAATGCACCGACGCGAATGCGGAGCCTACTCGAAGAGAATCTCGCCCTTTGCATCGAGTAATTCTACAGTAAGTCCTGCTGCGCGCCCTTGTATGATGATCTCATCATGAAGAGTGTCAGAGAAATCGTCTAGTGCGCCCAATGCAGTAATTCCTGCTACATCGGTCAATTGGTCGATAAGGTGATTCAGTACACAGGAGACGCCGTAAGCTTGTCCTGCACGGAAGGCATGATCTACGCCTCCAACTTCTGGATCTTCTGCCTTCATTCGCAGCATGACTTGTTGAGAGTAAGCAACAAGTGCACCGTAGAGGGCTTCGATAACTTGAGCTGCTTCCAAATCTCCGAGGAGCATTTGTGTTTGAGCGAGAGCTGAACGAACGGCATCACCGTAAATTTTGTGTGCTTCAATTGTATTGTTTGTCTCAACTTGCATGGCTTGGTCGATGAGTAACTTCCAGTCTTCCATAACCGTGCGAGAGTGCATCCTGCCCTTGAAGGTTGGCTCGTGCCAACATTCAGTGCTAGTGTTTCAGCTTCAAAGTTTGAAGTCGGTAGATTCGCCTTCAACGATTCCTGCTTGGCGAAGAGAACCATCGGCAGCAACGAACTCTCCGGCCTTGGTCTGCTTATCGTAGAGGCCAGTCGCTTCGTATCGCTTGATCTGTGTATCTTCACCAAGTGCACTAGTAATTGAGGTCGTAATCGCTCCAAGCGTTGAAATCGCTTGGTCACGTTGCATGACACCAATGTTGTGGTCGGAATATCGAGCCTCTTCAAAGATGGTCAGGAACGCATCGAGTTGTTGAGGTGGAACCATGTTGAATGCAGAACGAACGGCAGCCTCGAATTCACGAGTGGTCTCGTAGACCTTCTTCATGAAGCCATACTTTCGGAAGTGGCGTACGAGGTTCTTGTAACAATCAAAGATGATCTTGATGTACTCGTTGCTTGCCTCAAGTTGCATCATTGTGTCGGTTAGGATACCTCTGAGAGATTGAACCTGCCGTCGACTCATTACTCGACGATAGTACAACGCACTCGCAACCAGTAGTGCCATCAAAACAATACTGAAAGCCATAGCATTCTCTGGGCTAAAGAAGCCCTTGGATTCAACCTCAGTAGCAGCCTTATAGTCAACTGCGAACGAGATGTTGTTCTGAGACCCTTGGAAGTTCTGACTGCCTACATAGACTGCAATAACTTGCCATTCTCCGCTACATTCTACACCATCACAAGACCGCCCATCGAAATTCCATTCGAAGCGGGCAATTCCTTGCTCGTTGGTTACGGTCTTATTGGTAGCAGCCGACATGGTGACCCAGGCACCACTTTCGTTACGGTATTGGCGAATGAACTGAATTTCTTCATTCTCAATAGCGATATCAAGACGGTCGCGCAGAAGGGCTACTTCGCCGATGATGAGTGTTCCCTCAGGAACACCGGCGTCTCCTCCATAGTACCAATTGGTCTCAACTTGTAGGTCAACACGGGATCTGACGAGAACTTCCATCTCAAGGGCTGAACCATTGAGAACATTCTCAACATCTTTGTCACAACCACCAGGAACGTTGACATCAGGTTCGAAAGCAACCTTTAGAGTTCTGAAGCCTTCCTTCTTTCCACCAGTCAATTCGACACCGCGGAGTGTTGGGTTTTGCAGTGGATCACCACTGAACCATTCAACCGTTCCATCGAGGTCATCTGTGCGGATTGTTGCAATTGGACGAATGTTTTCGTCTGGGTCCAGATAGATGTTAACACACTTTCCACCAGCAGGTTGTCCGTTGCTTTGAGTGAGTAGTGCATCAATATGGAAAGATTCTTTCAGGTAAAGAACTGGATATGGAACTCCGTCAATACTGTAAGTATCTACGCTTGACTTGAATGGACCGACTTCGGTGATTGCGAGCGATGAGTTGGAGAACACATCGAACTCTGTCTGAACCGTCTTGTTGTCGTAACGGAAGGCATCGTTGTTGTCATAGGAAGAATACGAAACAGTGACCTTTGTCTTTCCAGCCAGAACGTCGGATAGAGGGCAGGCGATTGAGTAGTTTCCATCGGAATCCGTCACAGCCGCATTACAGCTGACTGGGCCGCTCTGACCGTTGACCATCTCGTAACTCACACGGATGGTTCGTCCAGTGAGAACCTCGCCGAGTTCATCGGTAAGTTGTCCTGTAACGACCATTGGCTTTGGTACAACCAAACCTGTGACTGGGTCTACTTCACTTGTGTAGACAATTTGATCGTCGACAGACAATGACGTACGACCAATCAATGAGAATCCATTGGCGTTGTACGTCATGACCGTACGGTAATGATTGTTACCGGGAACGTTTGCACAAGGGTCCCATTGGCCTTGCAGACCAAGGTAACTCGCATTCAGCGATGCACATCCTTCATTCGGTAATGATTCTTCGAATCGGAGGATGACGTTGACTGGTCCAAATCCATCAGGGAGGAAGGATTCAGGATCTTCTCTGAGTTTCGTTGGGGTCAGAGGACTGATATCAGCCTTCAAACAGCCAACTGCTTCAAGACGGTCCAAATCACCATCTTGATTCAGGTCTCGGTCGGCAAAGCCGTCATCGTTTCCATCGTAATAGCAGAGATGGGAGTTGTCAGGTTGGGATTCAGGAAGAGAGATGACACCAGCAGAAGGTGCAAGCGTGGCGATGACTTGTCGGTGTTGGACGTTATCGAAGTCTGTTCCTTCAAAGATAACATCGACCAGACCTCCATTTGGTGCGCTTTCCCCGTCTAGATCTCGGCCACCCGTATCGTAATCGAGTGTCTTGTTATCGTCCTTCAGTTGAGCAGTGAAATCCCACAGGTCACCCGACTGACGGCGGTTTCCATCGGTCGAAACAACCGATAGGAAGGTGCGGGATACAACCCATACATCCTGAACAGCGTTGCTCGGTTTGAGCAGAGGCGTTCCGGCGTAATCAAAGGTCAACGTGAATTGTCCCAAATCATCGTCGCCGGTGATATTGAATGGCATCTCAAAGTATCCATTCGTATCGGTGTAACTAGTTTCAGTACGACCATCGAAAGACCATGTGTAATTGACCGGTGCTTCTCGAACAGGTTGCAATGAGTTGTCAACGAGTCGTGCTTGAATCGAAGTATTCGTGTTTCGGTATAATCGAGCAATCGAAGTCAATTCAAACGCAGTAGTTCCAACAACTGTGACGTTAATGTATGCACCAGTTGTAGCGAGAGAGGAAGAATTCCCAGTGAAATAGTATCCTGAATTTGTAAAGTCGACCCGCATACCATAGGTACCAGAGGAGTACTGGCTTTCCCATGTGAAGTTGTAATCGTATTCAGCTTCGACACCGCCCTTATTTTGGCACTCAATAGGATCGTCGATGCTTTGCATTGGGATTCTGTTTCCTTGTGTATCCATACAGTTTGGTTTCTGGGTGAATTGAGTCTCTCCGCCACTGCTGAAGATTCCATTCTTGTCTTTGTCGAGTTGCACTGCAACAGGTTCAATCGTCCAAGGAACGAGGGTTTTGTTGGTGACGCTTCCTTGTAGTTCTATGGATGCTCCTGTATCCATCTCAGGCACAATCTCACAGCGAACTGGACTGCCAGGGTCACTTGGGTCAATTTGGCCACATGGAGGCAAGTCAGCATTGCCACCGTTGACCAGTTTGATGAACCAATGGGAGGCATTGACATCAACGAAATCGATGATGTTGGTGGCTTCTCCGGTTAACGATGCTGGGTTACCGTCCCAAAGCATGCTGTATGCCTTGTATGCTGAGACTTCGTTGTAATTGATGCCAGCAGCGGTAAGCGCAGGTCCATGATAGACGTAGCGCCAGTTACCGAAGGTTCCGTCACCGTTGTTGATGGTTGAGTCGAAGAACGTGATCGGATGAATTCCTTCAAAGGTCATCGTCCCATCAATGTTCATTCGTTGCATGACACGCATCGAACGAGGGTTGTCGTCCTCATCTCCGTGGAGGTATGGGAACGGATATTCCACTGCAAGTTCTGGTTGAACACGGCCAAGGTAGGTATAGTCGCCTTTGGGTAAACTGGTGTTTACTCTCTCGTACTGTACTGACAATCCTTGTGCATCTTGAACGATATCGTGCATCTTTGTGTTGTTGTTCCAGATGATCTCTTCGAGGCCGCCAGGTGCTTTTCCTGGGCCGTTGTCCATGGTTGAATTGAATTGTACTTGTTTCCAAACACCATTTGCTCCACCTATCTGCTCGAATGAAACTGATGTGAGACCGAATGAATTCGCTCTGTATCCGTTTCCGTCGAAGTTGGTGAAGTTTGTTGGGTGTGTAAGGTTACCAAACAGTCCACCATAGAAAGAGAACGTTACCGGTGCATACGGAATTGGATTTGAATAAATTCCACGCTCATAGTCAGCAGCATAATAGGAATAAAATTCCAACCAGAGTTGTTGTTCATCGCTACGGAAGTATTCCCAGTTGTTACTGCTCGGATCGATTGTCATGTTTGCCTCAACGCCAACCAAGTAGTCGGACGATGTTGCTCCATTGAATGCAAACATCTCAGTAACAACCGCATAGACCTTGTAAGTCGTGTTGTCCCCAACAATAATGTCTTCCGGATAGAGGAATTGTCCAACAGAGAACTGTCCGTTCTGATCGGAAAGAATGTTCGTGGTCTCAATTGCTGTAGTACCATTGTTTGCCCATTCGATGTGGATTTGAACAGGGAGTCCGCTAGCGTTTTCGCGAATTCCAGAAATTGGATTAATCCACTCGACTTGTCCGCTGAAGATTGCTGGACTTCGTGCATCAAGCCACAAGTTACCTGGGACATTCAATGTGATGAAAGTCAAAGCCTTGTCATCCTCATCGAGAACGCAATCATTGTCATGGTCCCAATCTGAGGAGTCTGCATCTTGGCAAGGAGGGGGTCCAGTAAATCCTTCTTCCAAGTGATCGTAATCCAAATCGTCTCGAGTGTCGTTGTCGTCATCTGTATCGTTGACATCTGGACCGGTTGTGAGATCGTTTGGATTAGCAAGTGCTTCACCATTACCGTAATCATCGTGGTCCCAAGGGTTGGTCGAGTTGCGGTTAAATCGCTCTGGCCACAACATGACTTCGTCAATGTCGTGCATACCATCTTCATCATCATCGACGTCGATGTCATCACGATCTCCGTCGTTATCATGGTCGAATGCTTGTGTGAGGGAAATTGCAAGCTCAACGTTGTTTGGTATACCGTCGCCGTCCCAATCATCGTCAGCCCAGTTAACAATACCATCGTTGTCGTGATCCCATGTGGATTGCTCTTCGCCCCAGAAACAACCTGCAATCAGCTCTTGATCTCCATCAAGAATACCGTTGTTGTCATCGTCCGGGTCTTCACCATCAGGAACACCATCGTTGTCGTTATCGACGTCGTACACTGTTGGTTGAAGAAGCCCTAGGGTCATTTGCCCTCGGTCCCATACTGCTTGATAGAAACCATCGTCATCCGCATCTGCATCGTTTCCATCGTCATCGTTATCGGCACAGTTGGAGCCTGAGAAGAAATTGCCATTGATTTGGCCTGTGTCATCGTCGAGGTCATCGTTGGTGTCGATTTCGAAATAGTCCCAAAGACCGTCGTTGTCATCATCGACATCAAACCAATCAAAGATCGAATCATAGTCGTCGTCAAGGTCGATTGTGTTGTTGAAGAAATCACCATCAACGTCTCCATCGACGTCGTTCTTGTCAAGATCTGCACCCAACTCATCAGGGAAATCAGCTTCTGGGCCGTTGTCCGAGTTCCACTGCCAAATTCCGGTCGTTAGGCCAACCCATGTAACGAATGCGTCGCGGTTGTTCTGAATTTGAGTGAATGATATCGCTGAATCGATAACGCCATCGCCACCGAAGTCGTAATGCCAGCATCCACCCTGTGCTCCAGGAGTACAAGACCAGTTACCAGACTGTCCGCCTGCAGTTGCGCCTTGATCTATTGCAGCATCAGGACGGGTTGAATAAGGAAGGCCGAATTGTGCAGTTACGCCATTCAATGGCATCTGATATGCAATAGCGTAGGAATAACCGCAGACAAATCCTTGCCCGAGGTTTCCAACAGTATGTCCGCAGACACTCATGTTGAATGTACCGCCCATCTTGACGTCGTTAACGTCAAGAATTCCGTCGTTTCCTTCGTCTTGGTCCCACCAATCAGGCAGACCGTCTGCGTCTTGGTCAACGTCAAGACCGTTTACAAGCGAGTCTCCATCGCTGTCAATATCCCACTCATTTCCACCGTTGTAAGACGACCAGCGAGCAAAGAGGAACCAGTAGAATTCAGGAACATTTCCTGCTGTTGGCGGGTTGGTAGTACCATCGTAACCGTTGTAGTCAATCATCATTTCTGAGAACGGGTTGTGCCAGAAAACCATAGCCCAGTATGACTCGATGTTGTCGGTGTAATCTTGGTTGTCGCCGCTTCCGTCAAGAGGCCCTAGATCTCCAACTGGGTAGAAGGGGGTTGAGAATGCATCGTTAAGATCGGGGTCAACTGTACCGCAGTTTCCGTCATCAGGGTCAAACAGGTCAGACAATCCATCATTGTCGTCGTCCCAGTCAATATCGTTTTCGAGACCGTCTCCGTCAATATCTGAGTCAACAGCGTTTGGACCGTCATCACGGTACAGTGCACCATTGATAGCGTGAAGATCTCCGTCGTTATCCAAATCACAATCCCAGTCAATGTCGAGAATATCGATGATTCCATCATTGTCATCATCGACGTCTTCCCAGTTCAGGACACCATCGCCGTCCCAATCATTGAATTGAGAGAATGATGCACGTCGTGTCTGACAGCGTGGATCTGAGTTGACAGGATTTGGATTGGCTGCTGTTGGGCAGTTCCATGCGATAACATCCGACGCCTTGTCGAGTGGGAAACTGTCGTTTTCATTGTCGATGTTGTCGTCATCAAGATCATATTCGAAGTTGGTCGCATCGCCGCTTACCAATACGTTCCCTAGGTTATCTGGGCTGGTTGTTCCGCCGAATTCTGAGTCCAGCCAATCGTAAACAGCGTTGTAGTTTTGGTCAAATGGACGAAGTCTGTCGTCATCAAGGTCTTGATCGTAGTCAATCTCACAATCAAGTCCTGTCTTTGAATCTGTGTCGCCACCCGGGGTTTGGTACGGCGTGTTGTTTTCACGGGTGTAATCTCCTAAGCCATCTCCGTTGAAATCAATGTTTACGCATGTGTCGGGAATTCCGTCGTTGTCGTCGTCCGGATCAAACATATCGAGGATGCCATCATTGTCGTCATCCGTATCAGCCGAGTCTGGGGTTTCGTCGTTGTCGTTATCGGGGTCGAGGAAATTTGGAATACCGTCGTTGTCGAGGTCCCCGTCAACAATACTGGTAAAGGAAGGAGTTCCTTGAGCACCTTCAGCACCCGGGCCTTGTCCATCAGCACTTACACGAGCTGCTTCCCATGTGACATAATTGACACCACCAGAATAATCGCGATAGTCGATGAATTCCCATACCTCTGGTGCATCGAAGAGGTTTCCTGCAGCGGCGTTGCTGGTTGTGATTGTAGCATCGTATGGATGAGAATCGTCAACGTCAGCGACATTGTCGTTGTCGTCGTCTGGGTCAAAGTAATCCATGAGTCCATCTGAATCATAGTCGCAAGGCCATGTGAATTGGTCGATTCGTCCATCGTTGTCGTCGTCTTCATCGAATCGTCCTGCGCCGGACCCATCGTTGTCTTCATCGGTTACCCCATCGTTGTCGTGGTCGAAGGGGTGCTGGTCAGCGAGGTAGAATGCTCCAACAGGAGTAGGCGTTGTAATCCATGGGTGGAGAGTTGTTTCAATAACGAAACGATCAGTGGACACATTTCTTGGATCAAATCCTTGTGCTTCGAGAGCAGCGTAATCGATTGGCCCTTCAAGGATACCATCGTTGTCGTCATCCCAGTCATCGACATCAAGAATTCCATCGTTGTCGTGGTCAAATGGGTCGGTACCGTAACAACCGTCGAAGCGCTCGATAAGGTCGTAAATACCATCATTGTCGTCGTCAAGATCGTACAAGTCGCTGATACCATCGTTATCGTGGTCGTTCTTGTTGGATTCTTCAACGAGGAAGTTGTTTGAGCCCATGACAGCTTCGACTGCAGCAAGATCGGTAATGATACCAGAGGAGACCCCAATGTCTGCCCACATGATGTCTCGAAGTGAGGGGTGGACATCATCGGAGTGGAAGACCGTTGAACCTTCATAATCGCCTTGCCCTGCTTGGTCCATCGATTGGAGGGCTGGGCTGCTTTGCATCGATCGATACTCAACATCAACGACTGTCGTTTCTTCATCCCATTCGGATGGGACCATCATTGCTAGTGTCGTACTCATCACCATCAGGAACACCAAAAGTAGTGACTTGAAGGCATTTGGTCGGCGGTTGAATTTGTTTCGATTTTCTTGCATAGCAGCCCCTCTAAACAGTTTGCTGACCAAGGAACTGTATATGAAAACAATGGATGATTGTGGTCGAAAGTATCACCCGGGCAAGAAAGATATCAAAGGAAAAAGAAACGAAAAAAGAGCCCCAGGGGAGCGGACTCCCCTGAGGCTCGGCCATCCGTTCAACTCGAACGGAGTTACGACTAGATTCTCAATCAAACCTAACTCAGTTTTCGAGGGAATCAAGGATTCCATCGTTGTCGTCGTCGTCATCGATTTGGTTCTCGATTCCGTCATTGTCTGAGTCAAATTGACCTGTGAGATCGTTGCCATCGTTGATTTCAAACCAGTCGCTTAGACCGTCGTTGTCGTCATCGGTGTCACTGAGATCCCAGATTCCATCGTTGTCGTGATCGTAGCGGTAGTTACCGAAGTCGCCGTCTGCTTCATCGACATCAAGAATGTTGTCGTTGTCGTCATCGTCGTCTACTCCATCGTCCATGCCATCGTTGTCGTGG
>MDSV01005236.1_pt1 | contig 11259 bp, 10 predicted proteins | sample 810851 | NCBI WGS metagenome assembly MDSV01 (sample SAMN05326640, study PRJNA326480) | marine metagenome | isolation source: seawater | place: Atlantic Ocean: North East | collected 2012 | reverse complement strand
CTGAAATTCTTTGTTCATGATTGAGATGCTGAGGGTTTTGCTCATGGTGATGACTCGCGTTAACCGTTTTCCAGCGCGCGCAGGCGCCCAATCATGGATTCCACTCGGCTCTTTGCCAGCTCATTTTTCTCGATCAACTTGGCGCGCTCGACAGACCAATTTTCCTGCTGCGTACGCAGCGCCTTATTCTCGCGGGAGAGCTGTTCAGCGAGGGAAATAAGCTCACTAACGCGACGCTCCAGAACATCCATTTCTTCCATCGGAGGATTTTTCTGAGAATTTGTGTCGCTCATAACGGGCAGGCTTCGGCGCAGAATAGTGATGCAACGCATGCTGCGCGGCTGCGGCGCAAAATTCAATCTTTCAACGCTATAACGCCGCTCACGCAGGTGGTAATTGTTTGGCCAGTGGGCGATAGTCTGCGACCAACAATTCCTGCTCTCCAATTGGACGAACCCATGTCTGAACTGCGTATTCACGCTGAAATGGCCGCCTATTCTATTGAGCCTGAAGAACTGCATGGCATGGTCTGCGGCATGGCGGTGAATGGCAACCATGAGTTCGTGTTGAGCGATTTTATCGACTTTGTCGGTATTGACGCGCTATCGGATCAAGAATCGTTAGGCACCTTTGTTAACGCGGCGCTAGACGAATTACACGATCAAAATATGATCTTTCAGCCACTGGTAGCGGATGACGAAGACCCGATTACCAAGCGCGTAGAAACCATCGCCAATTGGGCCGGGGGCTTTCTTGCGGGTTTTGCTGCTGGTCTTGATGGCGAGCATGCCGATTTGCCGGTAGATGTGCAGGAAATCATCAAAGACCTAGTGGCGCTATCCTCACTAGACCCTGATGACTATCGCGAAGCGGAATTTGAGCCGGGCGAGATGGAAGAACATGAAGCGTCCTTAGTCGAGGTTCACGAGTACGTGCGCGTAAGCACCATGTTGATATTGGCGCTCATGGACGAACACGTCTCGGTGGAGTCCGCGATTGACTAGGGCTGCCCTAGGGCACGAAGACTTTGCCCGCCGCCGCCGGCTTTTGCTCAATCATATGCATCCCGGGTCGATTGCGGTCATTCCCGGAGCCGCGCAACAGCGTCGCAGCAACGACATCTGTTTCCCCTTTCGCCAAGACAGTGACTTTTACTATCTGACCGGCTTTGCCGAGCCGGACGCACTCTTAATACTGATTCCCGGACGAACACAGGGTGAGTCCATTTTGTTTTGTCGCGAACGCGATCCGCACTTGGAGCGCCGCGACGGTGCGATTTTGGGTCCGGATCAGTGTCAAAGCGTGCTCGGTGTGGACGACGCCTTCCCGATCAGCGACGTGGATGAGATTCTGCCTGGACTGTTGGAGGCCCGCAGCCAGATCTACATGAATCTTGGCGAACATGCGGTTTGGGACGAGCGGGTGCTGGCGTGGTTGGATGAACTCGTCAGTCGGCGGCCGGCAGTGGTTGCCACAGTGCAGCAGGTCACAGCACTGGGTCATCTGCTGCACGAGCAGCGCTTGATCAAGGAGCGCAAGGAACAAGTGCTCATGGCGAGGGCGGCCCAGATCAGCGTTGCAGCACAATATGCGGCGCTGGCGCAGCTTCGGCCTGACGTCAGCGAGGCTGACCTCGAGGCAGAGCTGCTGTACAGCTTTCGCAAGCAGGGCGCTCGCTTTGAGGCGTACCCCAGCATCGTCGCTGCAGGCGACAATGCCTGCGTGCTGCATTACACCCGCAATGAAAGCCTCGTTGCCGCGGGGGATCTGGTGCTCATCGACGCGGGCTGCGAATTTGCATACTACGCTGCTGACGTCACTCGCACCTATCCGGCCAGCGGCAGGTATAGCCAAGCCCAGCGCGCGCTATACGATCTCGTGCTCAAAGCCAACCGCGGTGCCATAGCCGCCTGCCGTCCTGGCGTTGCCTTCAACCAACCCCATGACGTCGCCACCCAGATACTGGTAGATGGGCTGATCGCTCTGGGCCTGCTGCGCGGCGCTGCTCAAGCACTGATCGCAAGCTGCGCCCATGAGAAATTTTGCCCGCATAAAACCTCCCATTGGCTGGGCCTAGACGTACACGATGTGGGCGACTACCGGCTTGGCGAGCAGTGGCGCGATCTGATGCCTGGCATGGTGCTGACCGTCGAGCCGGGCATTTACATACCGCGTGATTCGACCACAGCGGATGTTCCCGAAGCCTTTCGCGGCATCGGTATTCGTGTGGAAGACAGCGTATTGATTACACCTCAGGGCTGCCAAGTGCTGACCGAGGATCTGCTCAAGGATCCAGACGAGATCGAACGGTGGATGGCGACCAAGGGGTCTGTGGGGCAAAGCGCGCAAGGCCTCAAAGAGGTTGTGGCGTGAAGCCAAACACTCAAGACACAAGTTCGATACTCGTCGTTGGCGCAGGTCCTGTCGGCGCTGCAGCTGCTTTGAGTTTGGCTGAGCGTGGCTACCAAGTCATTTTGGTTGATCGCGCACCACCCCAGCCGGGAGCCGCAGCCTTTGGTATGGATGTTCGTAATGTCGCGCTATCACCGCGTTCCGCCGCATTACTGCAAAACATTGACGTCTGGCCTCGGCAAGCGGCGGCATATCGCAGCATGCGGGTTTGGGAGGAGCGCGGCAGCAGCGCACTGGATTTTGCTGCGGCAAGCGTTAATCGGCAGGAGCTGGGTTGGCTGGTGGAAGTTTGGCCCTTGCTGGAGCGTTTGTGGCAACGCCTTGAGGCACACCCCAAGGTGCAGATCGTGCTGGGTGCAACCCAGCGCGTCACCCCCGGCCAACACGGCGTCGTGCTAACGCTGCAGCAGGCCCAAGCAGGGGCTGACGCACATCAGGCGGCGCCGGTTGATTTGTCCGCAGATTTTTTGATTGCTTGCGATGGCGCAAGCTCTGCGGTGCGCGAGAACCTCGGCGTACCCCTGCGTCATTGGCGCACGGGACAGATGGCGCTCACGACGGTGGTGCGAACGCAACACCCCCACGGTCATACCGCATGGCAGCGCTTTTTGCTCGATGGCCCCTTGGCCTTGCTACCCAGCAAAGACCCACATTTGTGCTCCATTGTTTGGTCGCAGTCCGAGGATAAGGCGCGCGCGCGCCTCGCGCTTGATGATGTCGACTTTTGTCGCGTGCTGACGCGAGCCAGCGAAGGCTGTCTGGGCGAGGTGCAGGCAGTGGGGCCACGACAAGCGTTTGCCCTGCACCAACAGTTGGCGGCAACGGCATATCCGCATGCGCGGGCGCTGTTGCTGGGTGATGCGCTGCGCGTCATCCATCCGCTTGCCGGGCTAGGGGTGAATCTGGGCTTTGAAGATTTGCAGGCGTTACTCGATTTTTTGCCGCCGGATACCGATCTTGGCACTGCGGGCCGGTGGGATAAGTACGCACGCCAGCGGCTTCTGCGCTCAGAATTGGTGTTGCGCAGCCTCGACGGGTTGCGACGCCTCTACGCCCAGGACAACCCTTGGGTGGGCTGGTTGCGTAACGCAGGTGTCGGTTGGTTTGGCCGTAGGCAATGGCTGCAGCGCAAAGCCATAGAAGAAGCGACCGGGTTGCGTGACCTGTCGGCCTGAGTCGACTGCAATCTTGGGTTGAACGCAGTTCAGGGTAATTGGCTGACGCTACGGTAAGATTAACGGCGAACGAATGGGCGATAACACATGGCAGATAAAACCCCGCTTTTCGATGCACACGTTGCGGCTGGCGGCAAAATGGTCGACTTCGCTGGTTGGATGATGCCAGTCAATTATGGCTCGCAGATCGAAGAGCATACGGCGGTGCGCAGCGATGCTGGCATGTTCGACGTATCGCATATGACCATTGTCGATATCGACGGCCCGGACGCCGAAGACTTTCTGCGCAAGGTCATCGCCAACGATGTGACGACGCTGGCGGAATATCAGGCACTCTACGGTGCAGCGCTCAATGCCCACGGCGGCATTCTCGACGATCTCATCGTCTATCGCCTGCCAAAGGGTTTTCGCGTCGTCGTCAACGCCTCCACGCGAGAAAAAATGCTCGACTGGTTTGACGCCCAAGCCATGACCAACATGCGTATCGAACACAAACCCCAAATCATGTTGGCGGTGCAAGGCCCTGAGGCGATCAACAAACTGCTCGCGGCCACAGACCTGCCTGAGCTGAGCATCAAACCTTTTTTTGCCGCTGCCCACGGCGACTGGCTTATTGGACGCACCGGCTACACAGGGGAGGATGGCGTAGAAGTCATGTTGCCTGTTGAGCAAGGCCTCGCGCTATGGCAGTCCTTGCTGGCAGCAGGTGTGAAACCTGCGGGTCTGGGCGCGCGCGATACGTTAAGACTAGAGGCTGGTCTGAATCTCTATGGTCAAGACATGAGTGAGGCCACCTCGCCCTATGTCAGCAATATCGGCTGGACGGTGGCCTGGGAGCCTGCAGATCGCGGATTTATCGGCCGTCACGCCCTGCAAGATGTGCGACTGGCGCCGACCCACAAGCTCACCGGCATCATCTTAGAAGACAAGGGCGTACTGCGGCACGACCAGAGCGTTGTCACTGACGCCGGTCCGGGTGTGGTGACCAGCGGCACCTACTCGCCAACAATGCAGCGCAGTATCGGGTTAGTCCGCGTACCTGCGCAGGCGGGCGATGATTGTTCGGTAGATATCCGAGGGTCGCTGAAGAAGGCGCGATTGGTTAAACCCCCCTTCGTGCGAAAGGGTAAGATTCTGGCCAACTAAAGAACAAATAATGTCTGGGTGTGGCCAGATGTTTGACAGAAAATACGGCGCTAGGCGCCAAAAAATGCAGTCGTGAAAGAGCGGCCTGCGCGTTTTGGATCAAGGAGCAAACCATCAATGAGCGATATCCCTGCAGAGCTAAAGTACGCGGCAACGCACGAATGGGCCAAGCTGGAAGAAGACGGCACGGTCACCGTAGGGATTAGTGATCACGCGCAAAGCGCACTAGGCGACGTGGTTTACATTGAGGCCCCAGAAATTGGTCTGACGGTCGGCGCACAAGAAGAGGCTGGCGTGGTGGAATCCGTGAAGGCCGCATCGGACATTTATGCGCCAGTGGGCGGAACCATCTGCGCGGTGAACGATGCACTGACAGATGCGCCGGAAACGGTGAATCAAGATCCCTACGGCGATGGCTGGTTCTTCAAACTGACGCCAACCGACGCGGCAGATCTTGATGATCTACTCGACGCTGAAGCCTATGGCGAGGTTTGCGCCGACGAAGAGTGATCGAACGTCGACAACAATGACGCGGCCCTAACGGCGCGACTCGCGGTGGCCTAGCCATCGAATAAGAAAAAGCTGGAGAACGTATGCCGTTTATTCCCCATACCCAAGCCGATGTCGACGACATGATGAGCGTCATCGGTATTGAACAACTCGATGCCTTATTCGATGAAATTCCAGCCGAGCTCATCAGCGACCGGCTCGATCATGTGCCCGAAGGTATGAGTGAGATGGCCATGTTGCAGTACATGGCGCAGCGCGCAGAGCAAGATCAGGGCTACACCTGCTTTTTAGGCGGCGGCAGCTACGATCATCACATTCCCTCGGCGGTATGGGATCTCACCGCTCGTGGTGAATTCATGACGGCCTATACGCCCTATCAGGCGGAAGCCAGTCAAGGCACGCTGCAGCTTATTTACGAGTACCAATCCATGATGGCGTCGCTTACTGGCATGGACGTCTCCAACGCCTCGGTATACGACGGCGCCAGCGGATTGGCGGAAGCCGTGCTGATGGCAGTACGTGCCAACAAGAAAAACAAAGCCGGCCGGGTGCTGGTGGCGGAGTCTGTGCACCCGCACTACACGCAAACCACGCGCAACATCGTGCGCAATCAAAATGTTGATATTGCATCCATCGCCTGCGATGCCAATGGCCGCATAGACCCGGCAAGCCTTGATGCCATGATCACTGACACGCCGCCCAGCGCACTGATCATCCAGCAGCCAAACTTCTTCGGCGGCCTAGAGGCCGTTGACGCCATCACCGATTGGGCCCATGCACAAGGCGCCTTGGTCATTGCGGTAGTAAACCCGATGAGCTTGGGCATTTTGCAGCCGCCGGGAGCATGGGGTGAACAAGGAGCGGATATCGCCGTGGGCGATGGTCAGCCCTTCGGTGTGCCCATGGCATCGGGCGGCCCGTCCTTTGGGTTTATCTGCGCCCGAGGCACGTTCATGCGTCAACTGCCCGGACGCATCATCGGGCGAACGGAAGATTTGGAAGGTCGGGTCGGATACGCGCTGACCTTGCAGGCGCGGGAGCAGCATATTCGGCGCGGCAAGGCGACCTCTAACATTTGCACGAATCAAGGCTTGCTGGTTACCGCAGGCACCATCTACATGAGCTTGATGGGGCCACAGGGCATTCGCGAGACTGCACTGGACTGTCATCGCAAAGCCAATGCCCTGCGTCAGCGGCTGCTTCAAGTCGAAGGTGTGAGTGAGCTCTTTGCAGGGCCAACCTTTCATGAGTTTGCCCTCAAGCTGCCGGTACCGGCGGCCGGGGTCGTTGAGCAAATGATGCAGCAAGGCATATTGGCGGGCCTGAACTTGGCGGACTTCGCCGGTGGCATGCAGGTTGCGGCAGAGCAGGGGTTGCTGGTCGCTGTGACTGAAAAACGCACCGAGACAGAAATGGATCAATACGTCGCGGCCTTTACCCAAGCCATCGCCGCTACAGCAGGAGCAAACACGTGAGCCAAGTCGAGATCGTCAACACAGACACCGCGCCGCTGAACAAAGCGGTTGGCGCAAAACAACAGGGCGAGTCCATTTTCGAGCTGAGCCTTGCCGGGCGTCGCGCGAGCGCCCAGCGCGTCGACGAGACGCATGGCGAGTGTCTGGCAGACATTCCCGAGGCGCTGCTGCGTGTGACCCCGCCGGGTCTGCCGGAAGTGTCCGAGCTGCAGGCGGTGCGCCACTTCACAAATTTGTCGCGGCAGAACTATGCGATTGACACCATGTTCTATCCACTGGGCTCCTGCACCATGAAGTACAACCCACGGGGTGCGCACAAAGCCGCCAGCCTGCCGGGTTTCTTGGGCCGTCATCCATTGGCACCGGAAGCCGCCAGTCAGGGTCATTTGGCCTGCATGCACGACCTACAGGAAATCCTTAAAGACGTTACAGGCATGCAGGGTGTATCCCTTGCCCCCATGGCTGGTGCCCAAGGCGAGTTTGCTGGAGTTGCGATGATCCGTGCCTACCACGAGGCCCGTGGCGATGACGCGCGCACCGAGATCATCGTGCCCACAGCGGCCCATGGCACCAATCCTGCCACCGCGGTGATGTGTGGATATAAGGTCACCGAGGTGCCCGTCAACGACGAAGGCGATGTAGATCTTGAGGCACTGAAAGAAAAAGTTGGGCCGCAAACCGCTGGATTGATGATGACCAATCCGTCCACCTGTGGAGTATTTGAGCGTCAGATACAGGCCATTGCCACTACCGTGCACGATGCCGGTGGCTTGCTGTATTACGACGGTGCCAACTTGAACGCCATTCTTGGCAAGGTGAAGCCTGGCGATATGGGTTTCGACGTACTGCATATGAACCTGCACAAAACCTTCGCCACACCTCATGGTGGCGGCGGCCCCGGTGCTGGTCCTGTAGGTGTGGGTGAACGGCTGCTGCCGCACCTGCCGTTGCCCGTGGTTGAGAAGCTAGAAGAGCCCAACGGCGCGCGATATCGCTGGATGGGCATCGATGATCTGCCAGGCAGCATCGGCACCTTGTCCGGATTCGCCGGCAACGCAGGCATTTTGCTGCGGGCATTGTCATACGCGCTCATGCTCGGTCGCGAAGGTATGCATCGGGTTGGCCAATACGCCACCCTAAATGCCAACTACATGGCAGCCCGCCTCGCCAAAGCAGGTTTCCAGTTAGCCTACCCGTCTCGTCGTGCCACCCATGAATTTATTGTGACCTACCAAAAAGAGAACAAAGAACTGGGTGTGAACGCCATGGACATGGCCAAGCGCCTACTCGACTACGGCGTGCACTCACCCACCACGTATTTTCCACTGCTGGTGCCCGAGTGCTTCTTGGTAGAACCGACAGAAACCGAGAGCAAGCAAGAACTCGACGCCTTTGTGGATGCCATGATCGCGGTGCGCGAAGAGGCGCTGCAGGATGCCGACTTCGTCAAGCAGGCCCCATACACCACGCCGGTGCGCCGGTTGGACGATGTCAAAGCCGCTCGCGAGCTGGATTTGACCTGGAGCGATATCAGCGCGGGCTAAGTGAGTCCTAGCGCTTGCCGCAGCGCCGCGAGTTCGCCAATCGGTTGCGATGCTTGGCCGTCGGTGAACACGAAGGCGCTGACGTTGGCGCGGGTGGCAGCGCTCACCAGCCCTGGCAGGTAATCGGGGACTGGCCCGCCAATGTCGTAGGGCAGGCAATAGATCTTCAGCCAAGGGTTGTAGCCCTTCGTCAATGCATCCCGCCACTGGGCTATCTCATCCATTGGGCCGCGCAATATCACGGTGAAATCGTTTTCGCTGGATTGCAGCGCGCTGATCAATCCACAGTGATTGGCCGGGTAGCGCTCCATGGCCGCTCTGGCCCAGCGCAAGGTGTTGGTCGCCGCATCCAAATACGTGGTGTCTCCCAGCAGTTGGCCGAGCTGATGCAGAGCCTGGGTAATCACGGCATTGCCCGGTGGTAATGCCTCATCGAAGCTGGGCTTGGGGTTGAAGATCAGAGCTGGCTGGTCTGTGCCGATGAAATAGAAACCGCCGTTGTCGTTGTCGTAAAACAACGCCACCACGGTATCGGCAAGCGCCTTGGCGAAGGCGGCATCGGTGTCCCGCCAGCGATGGCTGAGCAGTGTGAGCAGTCCCTGCAGCACGGCGGCATAGTCGTCCAAATAGGCCGGTCCGGTCGTCTGTCCGTCCTGCCAGCACACGCTGAGGTGCTCGCCGTCCCAACAATGGGTACGCAAGAAGTCGGCGACCTCTTGTGCCGTTTGCAGCCATGCGTCGTTGCCAAGCGCGTCAAAGGCATCGCACAGACCGGTGATCAGCAGACCATTCCAGCCGCTGAGTATCTTCTTGTCGGTAATCGGTGGCGTGCGCTTGGCACGCTCCTCGAATAATCGTTCTCGCGCATCGCTGAGTAGGGCATCAGCACTCTGCTGCGTCATCGATAGGCGCTCGATTACCGACCGATAGGAGTCGCGCCGATGCAGCACCCAGTGGTTGTCCACGTTGGCGGGTTTATCCAGTGCATAAAGTGTCTCGATTAACAGGTAAGCATCCGCGTCGAGCAGCTTCTTTGCCTGCTCGCGTCGCCATAGATAGTGGCGGCCGCGTTGACCAAGGCTTGCCCCGTCTTGACCGGCATAGAACCCGCCCTGCGGGTCGCGCATTTCTCGCATCAGCCAAGCTAGTGTCGTGGTCAGTGCATCTGCAAACAGCACATCGCCGCCGAGTTTCATGGCTTGGGCATAAAGGCTCAGTAGCTGTGCGTTGTCGTAAAGTACTTTTTCAAAATGCGGAATCCGCCACTGGCGGTCTTGTGCATAGCGAAAGAAGCCGCCGCCAATGTGATCGAAGACACCGCCCCGGGCGATTTGGGTCAGCGTCGTCATCACCATTTCCAGCGTGTCTTTGTCCACACCATTGTCGCGCCGCACGTGGGCCCAATGTTTCAACAGACGATCAATGCTGCCGGGCATGGCGAACTTCATGCTTTGACCGAAGCCGCCTTCGGCAGAGTCAAACCGCTCGGCAAGGCCATCTCGGCAGGCGCTGATGAGAGCCGCGTCGGTCAACTCAGGGTCGAGCACTGGCGACGACAGCTGCTTGAGGGTATTGGATAACTTGTCCGCTTGGCTGGTCAGTTCTTTACGTTTTTTGTCATACGCCTCAAACAGGCGCATGAGCAAATCTGTGAACCCCGGCTGGCCGTTTTGGGTTTGTGCTGGGAAGTAGGTGCCGGCAAAAAACGGTAGCAGGGTGTGCGGATCTAGAAATAAGTTCAGCGGCCATCCACCGCCGTGCTGGGTGAGCAACTGCATGGCGCTGAGATAGACTTTGTCCAGATCGGGCCGTTCCTCGCGATCGACCTTGATGCAGCAAAAGTGCTGGTTAAGCACATCGGCCGTCACTGGGTCGTTGAAAGACTCCCGTGACATGATTTGGCACCAGTGTGATCCCGCGTAGCCAATGGAGAGAAATATCGGCCGATCCGCTGCGGCGGCTTCTGTCAGGGTGCTGTCGCACCAATGTTGCCAGTGTACAGGCTGCTGCGCATGTTGTTTGAGATACAGGCTGGTCGCCTGCTGCAGATTGTTTTGCATGTTTGTCAGTGGTCTTGCTAGTGGCGTAACGGCTGAGGGCGAGAAGCCTATGTTCGCATGATTGCAAGACGATGTGAGCAACCTACCCACCCGCAAGAAAGCTCAGGGTGCTCATGCGTATTGTTGTAGAGTAGGCGCAGAGGTCAACGTTATGGAATCGACAATCGACAAGCACGGATTTAGGCCCAACGTGGGCATCGTGCTGCTGCAAACGCCGCCAGAATCAACAGCGGCTAACCGTGTGCTGTGGGCCCGCCGTATTGGCGGTTATAACGCCTGGCAATTCCCCCAGGGCGGCATTCATGTTGGTGAATCTCCCGAAGACGCGGTCTACCGAGAGGTGCAAGAGGAGATAGGCGTTGCCGCTGATGCGGTAACGATATTGGGTAAAACCAGCGACTGGCTGCGCTATCGACTGCCTAAGCATATGCGCCGCAACAACTCGACTCCGGGCTTTGTGGGCCAAAAGCAAAAATGGTTTTTGCTGCAGCTGCACGCGCCTGACGATGCGGTGCGGCTGGATTTGCATGCCAAACCCGAATTCGATGATTGGCAGTGGGTGAGCTACTACTACCCCATCGGTCAGGTTGTAGATTTCAAGCAGGATGTGTATCGCGGGGCATTGGTCGAACTCGCTCAATACCTTCCCAACGCATCGCACAGCGCGGGACAGTCGGTAAATCAGGCGAAGACTGGATAACCCGCTGTGCTGAACACGCTGCGAAATATCGTCCAAGACGTTGTCCAAGAGGGCGACTTCGCAGTCTCAGTGAAGCGTTTGGTTGCGCAAATAAAGGATGCCCTGGGCACCGAGGTGTGTTCGATCTATCTGGCTTCTTCTGCTAATGCGGGCTATCGGCTCGCAGCAACAGATGGATTGAATACCCAGCAAGTAGGCGAAGTGTTGTTGGCCCGGGACCAAGGCCTAGTAGGTCTG
>MDSV01212644.1_pt1 | contig 11260 bp, 9 predicted proteins | sample 810851 | NCBI WGS metagenome assembly MDSV01 (sample SAMN05326640, study PRJNA326480) | marine metagenome | isolation source: seawater | place: Atlantic Ocean: North East | collected 2012 | reverse complement strand
TTGATTTCTTAGCGGACTTCTTTTTGGATTTCTTAGCGGACTTCTTCATTGATTTCTTAGCGGACTTCTTTTTGGATTTCTTAGAGGACTTCATATTTTTGTATGCTTTTGTGCCAGCTTTAGGACTTAATTCAAATCCCTTACCTTTTTTTTCAAAATCGCCTAAATTTTTATTTTTTGAGGCGGCCTTAGAAGCTTTTTTTGAAACAATCTTACCGTGTTTATTTTTCATTAAATCAGCTTTGGTTAAACCTCCTGAGGTTTTTTCTCTATTGCCATGGAATACTTGTGCTCTGCCTGAGTTTGTCATTTATATTATATTAAAATAAAAAAAAAATAAATTGCGTAAATAAATATTAATTTAGGTATATTTTTTTAATTGATTAATATCCAAATTTTTTATAGAATTTATTTTATTTAAAAATGTATTAGTTTCATTTTTGTCATTTTTTTCATCTTTGTTTTCCCCTTCATCATACTCTAATTGTTTCATTTTATAATATTTATATTTTTTAATTATAGTATTAAATTTATTACTGTATCTATCATACATTATATCTTTAACAAATTTCAAAAATAATCTATTTACATTAGTAAACATATTTAAAATAATAAATATTATTAACAATACTATTATTACTATACTTACATATTTATATGATGTTTTCATATCACTTAAATAAACATTTATTTCTTTTGCAATACCTTGTTCTTTTATAAAATTCATAAAATATGTTCCAGCATCAGAATAATTTTTAATAATATACATAAATTGTGAAAACACATAATTTATAGTTTCTCTAGAATAATTATATGGTTTAAAGAATGCAATATATGCACCAATCATAGGACAAAATATTAATATACTTAATATTAATATTATTAATGTAAGCATTAATATAAATGATTTCATATATTTTAAGAATGGAAATAGATTTGTTAATAATATATAGAAATAATGAACGATTAATGTAAAAAATCCAATATCAAAAATACCCTTTATACATTTATAAATTTGCTTAGGTAATTTCATAGCTATTTTAGAGACTTCATCTAATGGTCTTAATAATTGACTAAATATTTTTCCTAATGCATCTGTTAATATTTTAGCACATTCTACAATTAGTGAAAATATAAATTTAAGAATTTCCTTAAATACATTTAGAATTTGATCTATTACTAAATTTATTGCATCTACTATTAAATTAAATAAAGCTGCTAACCATTTTATAGGATTAATATCTATTTTAATAAGTACTTTTAATAAATTTTCATATACTATATCTTTCTTATCTGGTGATACTTTATTTTTTGAACTGGCTTTTACCGTTGTATCAACATCATATTTGTCAGTACTTGGTTGTTTAATAGTAGACTGTTTAATTTTAGATAATCTCAATTTTTTTATGGCTCCACCACCAAAAGGGAATTTTGGTATATTTGGAGGAACCTCTAGTATAATTCGTATCATTTTCCAAAAAACTCTAAATAAAGGATTATTTCCATGATCTGATCTTAAACTACCATTTTTATTATAAATACAATCATTACCTTTTGTTGAAAAGTCGGGACATAATAAAAATTCACCTAAATTAAAACCCCAATTATCGGGTATATCTATATGTTTTAAAAATTTTAATGCATCAAAAATTTTACCAATACTTTGATCAAATGCTTCACCTATCCATTTAGTTATATTATCTACTAAATATAATATTGAATTTATAGCAGTATTAATAGCATTCTTAAATTCAACTATTAAATCTCCTATATACTTAAATTGACTAATAATTAATTTAATTTTATCTAATAGTTCAGTGTATATAGTACAACTAATTGATCCCTTTCCAGTACCCGGCATACATTTAAAAAATATTGTTCCTTCAGAACAACCCCAACAAGGTAAATATAATTTTCGATCCAAAATAAAGGTACTACAAACATATATTAAAATCATTATAATTATAATAAGAGGCAAAAATGGAGGAAAACAAGGTGGTATTGGCATTGTCCATAATAAATTATATTTAAATGAATATATTACAGATAAAATATTATTTGCTTGGTCAATAATAGGACCACCCTTTTCCTTTGTTGTTTCTAAAATATTATCATGTATATCATTTATATATTCTAATATAAAATCAATAGTTTCATAGAATTTATCCTTAAATGAATCAGTTAAATCAGAAATATTATCATTTATATTAGAACCACCTTCCATAAAACCCTTATTATTTTTGGTAGCTATTTTAGTACAGAAATATATTATAGATACAAAAGTTGTAAGAAATAAAACAATTATATAAATTGTATGTTCATTTAACTTTTCTTTTAAATTCATTATATTTGCACGACCTCCTCCTTTCATACTCAAAAAATTTCTAAGTTGTCTATTTAATATTACAATTTCATTTAATTTAGAGGTTGTTTCATACATATTATTATAAAACATATAAAAAAAAATAATAATTTTCTAAATTTTTATTAAATGTTCTAAGTTTTTATTAAATGTTTCAAATGTTTTACATTTTTATTAATATACTTTAATTTAAGAGTCTTTTTTAGAAAACAAGTTTATTATTAATTCATATATATATGTAAAGATAAATTTAAATATAAATAAGAAATCATCATTATCATCAAATCTTAATAATGCAAATACTAATGATTTTATTAGTGCAAAAAGTGCGACAATAGAACCTATTATTGGTACAAAAATTATAAATATAATTGGTAATAATGCTATAGCAATTATAATAGATGGTGCAGATCTTAGGAATGAACCCCCAGGAATAATATTTAATAAAAGAGATATAATATAATCTAATATAAGTATAAAATATTTATAAATAGGTATGTCAATAATAGCATTAATTGGTTTAGTAATTGTATTAACTATTTTAGTTGCTAATGTAAATACTCTAAAAATGTTATTAGTAATAAATTTAATTACAGACATAATAATTTTAACTAAATCCCCAAATATATATTTTTTTATAAAATCAAATACAAATGAAAATATAGTTGAAATTAAATCTAATAATGTTTCAAATACTGTTTCTATTAAATTTAATAATGCTCTTATACCATCTACTATTAATTTACATAAATCTAATTCTACATTTAACACTGGTAATTTAAAACCACATGAAAAATTTGATAATTCCGCTCGAACTTTATCAAATCCTCCAAATAAAGCTTTAGAAATTGGTTTAATTAAATATTTAAATAATAACCAATGAGGCATTAATAAAGATAATATTAAAGTAGTTTCATCAAAAAACTGAACTGATTTTTTTATTATATTTGTAGTATGTTGAAGTAATGCTAATAAAATTTGCAAATATTTATCTGGACCATTTACAATAAGATTATATAAATCGTCTGATATATTTGTAATATAAGTATAATTACGACAAGTTTTAGTACCAAATCCCGTTTTAGGCATACATTTATACCACCAAGATCCATTTTCACAATTAGAACATGGTAATAATAGTTTTCGCTGTGATAAAAAAGTAAAAAGGTAAAATAATGCTAATGCTACTGCTAATAAAGGAACATAATTACTACTAAGTGTTTTAAATATAGAAATAATTAATAGAAAAATATTTTTCAAAATTTTAAGTGGTAAATTTATAGATTCATTAACTGTATCTAACATATTCTTAATAATTAAATATAAAAAAATATTGCTTTAAAAATTATTAATCTGGATAAAATAATTTTAGAAAACTGATCCATGAAGATATATATATTAAAATTACCAAAACTAATGTTATATAATATACTGTTCTTAAATTTAATTTACATTTAGGTACAGAAAATTCATAACAATCTGACTCCATATATTCTTTATTATTACCATAATCTGCTAAATTACATTTCGCTTTTACAGTTTTACCAATTAATAAATTTAATAATGCTTTTACAAAATTATAAATAGGTGAAAAATCAAATGAAAATAATGCTGTTATTATATCTACAGTACCACTATCTAAAATAAAACTAAATAATTCATTTACCATAGGCATCAAATATATTGTTATTAATATAAATGGATTAGCATTAGTTAAAATTACTACTAATATTCGCAATATTAATTTTACATCATCTAACATAAAATTTAATGATTTTGTATAACCATTAATCATGAAAATAATTAATAATATGAATCTTTCTAATGTTGTAGATAATTTTGTAATACCATTATTCCATTGTTTTATAATAAATGCTATACCTTTAGTAAATTCTCTTAATACCCCATTTTGTACTATATCTAAAATAAAATTTAAAAACTTATTTATTGGTTCTATTGGATCCATCTTAACAGCTATTTCATTACATGAATCATTATATGTTGAACAAAAACCTCCTTTTATTACATTTTTAATTATATTCTTTTTTATTTTTTTCTCATTTAAATCAGTAATATCATTATTATTTATTTTCTTATTATTTAAATCATTAGTATTATTATTACTTATTTTCTTATTATTTAAATTAATAGTATCATTATTATTTATTTTCTTATTTATTTTCTTATTATTTAATTTTTTTTTTTTCTTTACCATTATTAATTTATAATATATTTTATATAGAAGATAAAAGTATTTAAAAATTTATTATAAATTAATACTATATGACAACTATAGAACCAAAAAAAAGAGGCCAAGTTAAATGGTATAATTTAGATCTTCGCTACGGATTTATTACAGTATTAAATGATGATAAATATGTTGATATTTTCGTTCATAAAAATAATATTAAAACAGATCTTAAATATAAATGTTTATTTAAGGGAGAATATGTAGAATTAGATATTATTAATACTGATAAAGGATTACAATGTAATAATATTACTGGATTAAATGGTGGTGAGATTTTATGTGAATCAAATCCAGATTTGTTAAAAAAAATAATTTTAGCATCATATATTGAAAAAAATAATCCTAATTTATCCTATTTTAAAATTAGTGCCTAAATTATTATTTATAGTTGTCATTATTTAATAAATTTTACTAATTTTAATATTTTTATAATTAATATCTATTATATTTTAAATATAAAATTAATTTTATTCAAAATTAATAACAACATTTTTTTTTGTTTTTATATTTGTATTTGTATTATTTGTATTTGTATTATTTGTATTTGTATTATTTGTATTTGTATTTGTATTTATATTTGTATTTATATTTGTATTTGTATTTGTATTATTTGTATTATTTGTATTTGTATTATTTGTATTTGTATTATTTGTATTTGTATTATTTGTATTATTTGTATTATTTGTATTTTCATTAAATAAAATATAAGTTTCATCAGAATTATTTAGACTATTATCTAATTCTAAATTTGTAATATTTCCATCATCTGTATCATTACTACTTACTAAATCATATTTATATACCCATTTATTAAAAAATACACTAATTTCTTTATTATATTTTTGACATAATACTAAACTAATTGATAATGTAGCAATTGAATAATATAATATTGTTATTGTCTCAATAACCATTAATAATATATAATATATTAATAAATTCTTTTATTCTAGATATTTTATTTATTATTAAAATTATTATTAAAATTATTATTAAAATTAAGATATATATATTTTTATAAATCTGCTGTATTGTTTTCTGCATATAGGACATTTTTTGCCTTGTGCTGAATTTCGAATAGATAATTCACAATCTTCACATAATACATAATGATTACATGGTTGTAGAACTATATTTGATTGCTTTCTGAAACATATTTTACAATTCATTTGTTCTTCTAGTTGTTTCTTATGATTTTCTACACATTTTATTTTACTATTAAATTGCATTATTTGTTCTTCTTGTTGTTTTATAATATGTAAGTTATTCTTATCATTTGTTTCTAGTAAATTTATTTTTGAATTTAAATCCTCTATTTTTTTTTCATTATAGTCTAATCTATTTATTTCAATATCATTCTGATATTCTACAAAATATTCATTGTTATTAATTTGTAATTTTCCTCCACCATGTTTTTTACCATCTTCAAATGTACCATTATATATATAATCATGAGTTATTAATATACCAGTTCCATTAAATTTATTATTTTTCCATTCACCATCATAACAAATATTTTTATCCTTATAAATACCTAAACCATCTAGTGAACCATTATTACATTCGCCTTCATATGATACACCATTATTATAATACTTAATTGCATTATCGGGTAATCCATTTTTAAATGAACCTATTATTTGAACTGTATCTTTATAAACTGTACCAGAACTAAATTCTCCATCTTTTATAATTCCTTTTAAACATGTTTCATTATAATTTACTTGACTATTTATTATATTATCAATATTATTAAAAAAACCTTCAACCATTAAATTATTTTTTATTAATAATCCCCGACCCTTAACAGTATTATTTTTTATAGATCCTATATAAATATCTTCTTCTAATTCATTCTTTTCTATTTTTTCAACTAAATCATCAAAATAATTTTTTAATGTTGTCTTAATAAGATTTATTGGTGTTTTATTGCTTTTTATAAATAAATTGTCTAGTTTATCTATTTTAACACATATATCAATATTTGATTCAGATAAATCTTCCATATTCTATATATATAATAAACTATATAAATGTTTAAATATAAGTATATATAAAATACATACATTAAATATATATTAAATATATATTAGGATGGACGAAATAGATACATTTGATATTTTTAATGTTGAATATAATGATGATATTTTAGATACATATTATAAAATAGTGGAGTACTGTGATCCGATGTATGTAAATATTCATAATAATTCAAATTATGGTGCATTTTTTGAAGTAATATATAGAAATGTAGATGTATATAATTCGTCAAAAATAATAAAAAGAATGAAAAAAAATGAATCTAATTTAGAACTAGATGATGATGAAAATTATCAATTAGAAACATATGAATATAATTAGTTATTTATAAGTTCCATCGACTATATACTTGTTTATTAAATTTACTTACATTTTCATAATTTTGAATGTCATTCATACTTTGTTCTATTTTTTCCATTTGGAAATTATATATTTCATTTTTCTGATTTTGTGCTAATTTATTTTGATCTAATTTTCTTCCATAACATACTACACCTTTATTAATAGCATTTTCATCATCTTTGTCAAACCATAATACCTTCTTATCTTGAACTTTTATTAAATTTGACTTATTATGTAATTGTGGATTTTCATCATTTATCCAAGCAATATTATCCCAATCAGCAGTATAATAGGCAGCTGTTTTAACTTCATTTAAATGTGCTAAACGCTGTGGTCTAACATCAATATTACCTATTTCTTTTAATTTTTTTACTTCTTTTCTATAGTCTTTAATCTTATCTGGATCATCAGACCATTTATTTCTTCTTAATTCAGTTTCAATTCTGTTTATATCAGTAGTATCATTTTGTGTGTTATCTGGATCAAAACCTTTAATCTTAGCAATAAATTCTTCATTATTTAAATTTTTATCATCATTATAGACAATATTAAAACATTCATCGCGTTTTTTATTATTTTTATAATAATTTATATTGTAGTCTTCTCCTTGAATTTTATATGTAGGTTCAGAACAGTCTGTTTTATAAATTGTATATATACGTTCACATATTTTCTTAGCATCATCATATTCGAAACCTTTTCTTCCTATTTTATGTGTATATATTATATCTTTCATAAATCTTTTATATATTATAGAATTTCTTCTATTTGAATTACCAGTGTTTAACATTTGATTATCTAATACATTATTATTAATTACTACATGTTTACCTAATAATGATGGTTCAAGATCATCTAATAATTGATCTTTTTTATAATATAACATAAAATTAGTATTAAATGTAACATATTTATTAAATGTAATTGGTAATTTTAAATTTGTCAACATACTACCAGATTTATAATATTCTTCACATTGATAATTTATTTCACTATGTAATCCTAAAATATTTTTGAATAAATTTTTAAAGTATTTATAGTATTCTTGATATGAATCTAAATTATATAAAGCATTTATATTTAAAGTAAAATTCTCCCCCTTATATACTTTCTTACATAAATATTGCGAATTAGTATTTTTGAAATAATTAATTGGATTATTTCTTTTATCATATGATATGTATAAATCATTCTTATATTTATAAGAATATACAGCAGAAGATGTGTCCTTGAATATACCTATATTAGCAGGTATTTCATAATGTATTTTTTTTGCTTCATTTTCATATATATATTCTACTATTTTAAGCATAGTAGTTTCATAGTCATCAATAATATCATTTCTATAAATTGGAGGATTTATTTTAATTATTTGCTTTTTTAATGCTACTTCGAATTTAAATGATGGTCCATCTGATAATAATCTATCTTGACTCTTAATATCAATTTTCTTAAAATATACATTTTCTATAAAATCCTTACTATTAATATATTGAGATACCAATATATCCTTATAAATGAAATTTTGATTATCAGCATCTGTATCATCAGTAGTTGAAACCCTATCTAATGTATAATTACTATATAATGTTAATTCAGCACTATTTGAAGATGTAGTTGAGCGTACTTTTATTACCTTGTAAAATGTGTTTTCATATATATTATGTGATATTTCATTTATTGATCTACTTTTAGTAAAATTTAACATTACGAAAATAGGTCTATCAATAAACATATTATTAGTATTAACTGTTGTATCTCCACCTAATAATGATTTAAATTCTAATGGTACATTATCAAATGATACAGTAAATTTATTAGTATCTAATATTTTAATTACATTACAAACTCCTATTGTTTCTTTTCTAAACATACTAGTACAATCATATAATTTTAAGTTTTGTAATAAATTTTTCCCACTTGCTGGTGGACTTACTTTTGTTTCATTTCCAGATATGTCTGGTTCTAATAAATACTCTTCTAAATAAAATGCTTGTGGTTTTAAAGTTGCACTAAGTTGAGTTCTATGAAGAATATAAATATTATTTGGATTTATATTAAAACCATTAATATTCATTATTTGATTAAATTTTACAAAATGTGCTGTTGAACGAGGTTTTCTATATCCATTTGGTTTTTCTAATATATGTAATTTTGTTAATTTTTTTCGTATATTGTGTACTATACTGTCTGTATTATCTTTATCAGCTGTAGTATCACCCTTTGTTGTAAATGTAATATTTGTATTATGAGTATCTGATATAGCATAAATAAGTGCTAAGAATTTAGATTTTGTATTAAAAACATTTGTATTTAATACTTTTAATAATTCATTATTAGAAACATTTAAATTATAACTTTTATTTTTAACCATAGTATTTATTTTTTCTCTATATTGTAAAGTTTTATCTAAAAATGCAATATATGATCTTCTTAGTTTTTTAATATCTTTGAAAAATGTACCTATATTATTTGGTGTAATTACACGATTATTTAATACTAATCTTTGTCTACCTTTATTATATCTAAATAAATTATCTAATTGAATAATATTTAAGGTTTCAGTATTATATTTAATTGTGTCAATACTTTTTAATTCTTCGGGGAAATATTTCTCCATAATACTGTTAGCAATATAGGCCATTTTATTTTTATATTCAGTAATATTTCTAATATTTAAAAAGTTAAATGATATATATGAAACTGTATTTTTATCTACAACTAAATCATTATTTTTATCAAATTTAGTATTTTTATCCTTAACCATTACTAATTCATTAGCTTCTACTTCTGTTTTTTGAATATGTTCTTCTATATATTTTTCAAAATCTATTGTTATATTATCACTATTACCTATATTTAATATTAATTGATTACGATATTTTGTAGGTTTACTACTATCATTTTTATTAATATCTGTATTAATATATATTTGAATTGTTTCTTTTTTATTAGTTTTAGTATTATTTCCTAATATATTTCTAAATTTAACAGTAGATACATCATTAATTGAATCATCTATTGTTACAGTTAATTTTGGTGGTGAAAGTCTATTATTAAATTGATATTTTATAAAATTATAATATCTTTTTTTTATCCAATCTTTTTTATCATAATACTTATTTAAACTTAAATCTGCACTCTTACTTGAATCTGAACCATCATTGTTTAAATTTCTATTTTCATCTAATATTACCATGTCATTATAAATAAAATATATATCTATGACATATAATTGATATAATGTTGTATCATCTTTCCAATAATATTGACTTGGTGTGTTATTAAATTTATTATAATTTCTAAAATTATCATTTGGGGTGTAAGTTGGGGTGGTTTCTGGTGCCTTCCATTGATTAGTAGTGGAGCCAGTACTAGGGAAGTTGGCAAATACTACATATTGTCTATCATAATGTAGATCTCTAGTATCAATTATAGTATAATAATCACTAGTAGGATTTTTTGGAGAAATAGTTATTTTTGATATACATTCAAATAATCTATATTCCGAGTCGGGTTTATTTTTTCTTTCAAATATAAAGTATAATTTGTTTACAAATTTTAATATATGTTTTCTATATAATATTAAACATTTTTTATCACCTCCCTCTAAATAATTCATACAATATTTATTATTTGTTATTGCCTTAGGAGCATTTTTTATTTCTAAATATTCAGTACTATCAATAGTTAATGTTACTGTTTCCCAAGGATCTTTATTATATGCTAAAACATTTTCAAAATTAACATATTTTCTCATTAGTAGTTCATTTAATTTTCTTTTAATATATTTTTTATTTGTAGTTCTTTTCATATTAAAATCCACTTTGTCTAAATTTGTTACAAATGGATTAATATAATTAATTTGATATGGTTCTTCTCTAAAATTCTTTTTTTGTAAAATATAACTTACTAAGGGTTTACTAAATTCTGTATTAGTATTAACAATTCTATAAATAATTATAAATACAACATATGTAATAAATATTAATACTGGTAATTCAATAGTTATTTTAAATTTATTAGACAAGTATTGATGTAAAACTACAGTTAATATAGCACACATTAAAAAAGGAACTATTTGATCTTTATTTATTATTAACTCTGATAAATTCATACTTATTTAAATATAATATTTTTAATTTAAATTTTTTTTTAATTAAATTTTATATCTATTTTTATATCTATTTTTATATCTATTTTTATATCTATTTTAATTAAATTTTATATCTATTTTATATCTATTTTATATCTATTTTATATGT
>MDSV01155952.1_pt1 | contig 11260 bp, 11 predicted proteins | sample 810851 | NCBI WGS metagenome assembly MDSV01 (sample SAMN05326640, study PRJNA326480) | marine metagenome | isolation source: seawater | place: Atlantic Ocean: North East | collected 2012 | reverse complement strand
TTCCATTTTTTCATTCCACCATTTAATACTGAAACAAGTTTTGGATCATGCCCAAAATAAAGAAATTGAAACCAAGCACGACAACTAGAAATTAAATCACTATAACAATAAATAATAATTCTATCAGTATTTAAAATTCCCATTTCTGACATAGCTTTTTCGTGATCAACAATTGACGGTAAAAAATGGCCATGAGCTAAATTTTTTTCTGAATTTGAGTTTTTGTCTAGATCAAAAAATAGTGCCTCTTCTAGGTGTTCTTTATTATATTCCTCAATTGCATTTCTATTTTTAACTAAATGCCAGGAAGCATCAATAATTTTGACTTTACCTAAATTTTTGTTAAGCCAATTTGTTGAAACTAGTGTCATTTTTTATTTTGTTTTTCAAAATATTTTTGATGGTATTCTTCTGCTTTACAGTAATTTTTTTCTTTTCTAATTAGTGTTACCACTTTACCGTTAAGTTTTTTATTAACTTCTTCTAATACTTTTTCAGCTACAATTCTTTCTTCTTCTGTAGAATAAAATATTTCTGAACGGTATTGATAACCAACATTAGGCCCTTGTCTATTTAGGGTAGTGGGATCATGAATTTTAAAAAAAAATCTAGTAACCTCTTCGTAAGTAATTATTTTAGGATCAAATTCAACTTTAACTACTTCTATGTGTTCAGTATTTCCTCCACAAACTTCTTTATAAGTTGTATTTTTATTTCTTCCACCGCAATATCCGCATTCAGTTGAAATAATACCTGGTATCCCATGATATTCAGTTTCATCCCAAAAACAGCCAATCCCACCTATAAATTTTTGCATAATATTTTTTAATTTAGTGGTAAATATAAATTAATTTATCAAAATGATCAAAAACCAAAATCGCCTAGGTGCCATATGCATGATATTAAGTGTTTTATTTTTTTCTTTTATGGATTGCCTAATAAAAATAACTGCAACTGATTTTGCTGTTGGACAAGTTATGTTTAGTAGAGCTTTATTTGGTCTAATTCCGATATTTTTTTTAATACCTAAAAATAGATTTAAAGATTTTTATAAAACCAAATATATAGGTCTTCATTTTCACAGAAGCTTTTGGGGTGCAATAGCTATGTATGCTATTTTTGTAGGAATTAGAAATTTGGGACTTGCAGAAGTAACTTCAATGGCATTTTCTGGACCGATTTGGGTAGTGATATTTTCTATTGTATTTTTAGGAGAAAAAATTAGAGCCAAACGCTGGATTGCGGTAGGGCTAGGGTTTGTTGGGGTTCTTATTATTTCTAAACCAGGATTTGATAATTTAAATTTTTATTATATTTATCCCGTAATATTCACTTTGGGTTTTGCGAGTGTTTCCATTTTTATAAGAAAATTAACTTTAGTAAATGAACCAATTTACTTAATTGCTTTTTATTTTTCAATTTGTTCTGGGTTAATGGGACTTTTGACTTTACCTTTTGGTGGATGGATTGTTCCGTCAATATATGAGTTAAGTTTATTAATACTAATTGGCCTTTTTGGAAGTATAGCTAATTTACTTTTGACGCAAAGCTATAAGTTAGCTGAAGTTTCCTTAACAACGCCTTTAAAATATCTATCATTAGTTTTTGCTATAATTTTTGGATTTTATTTTTTTAATGAAAGCCCAACTATTTATACTTTATCTGGAGCGAGTTTGATTGTGGTTTCTTCAGCAATAATATTTGTTAGAGAACACCAATTAAAAAAACCAATTACATTACCTAGACAGCAATGAAAAAACCCCCAGCATATTGGCGCAAAGCTAAAAGAATATTATCGAGGAGAGACCCGGTATTAAGAAAAATAATTAAAAAATACAATACAGGTTTTCTCACTACAAAAAATAATCCATTTTTTTCTTTATGTCGCACAATTGTAGGTCAACAAATAAGTACAAAGGCAGCAGACTCAATTTGGTTAAAATTTGAAGCGAAGTGTAAAAAAAAAATAACTCCTGGGGTAGTATTAAAGTTATCTACTCAAACTCTTAAAAAGGCTGGCTTGTCCAGACAAAAAGTTGCTTATTTAAAAAATATTTCTAAAGGTTTTAAAAATAAAACTTTTAACGTTAGTCATCTTAAAAAAATGAATGATGATGAAGCTATAAGTTACATTACACAACTAAAGGGATTAGGTATATGGAGTGCTCAAATGTTTCTAATGTTTAATTTAAATAGGCCCGATATGTATCCAACGGGAGATATAGGATTACTTAGAGCTTTATCATTAAATTATAAAACATCATATCCACCAAGTAAAAAGTTTTTAGATAAAATTTCTAAACTTCACTCGGGTTATAGAACTGTCTTGACATGGTATATGTGGAGATCAATTGATCCTGTTGATGTAGAATATTAAGTGGAATAATTTTTTATCCAATGTTTAGCAATATCTATTCTTTTACATATCCAGATATCGTTATATTTCGAAATATAATCTAAAAACTTTCTCAATGACTGGATTCTACCAGGTCTTCCGATTAATCTACAATGAAGGCCAACTGACATCATTTTAGGAGAGGTTTTTCCTTCATCATATAAAGCGTCAAAACTGTCTTTAAGATAAGTAAAAAACTGATCTCCACTATTAAATCCCTGGTTAGTTGCAAACCTCATGTCATTATTATCTAAGGTGTAAGGAATGATTAACTGTTTTTTGTTACCACGTTTTACCCAATAAGGAATGTCATCACTATATGAATCGCTATCATAAAGAAACCCCCCTTCTTCAATCACCAGGTCGCGAGTATTTGGACTGCAGCGGCCTGTATACCAACCTAAAGGTCTTTGCCCAAATATTTTTTTAATTGATTCAATAGCTAATCGCATGTGTTTTTTTTCCTCACTTTTTTTTATTTTTTGATAATCAATCCATCTCCAGCCGTGAGATGCTACTTCGTAATTAGATTCTTTAATTGCATCACAGACATCTTTATTTTTTTCTAAAGCCATTCCTACACCAAAAATAGTTAATGGAATTTTTTTTTCCTTAAACAAATTATGAATTCGCCAAAATCCTCTTCTTGAACCATATTCATAAAAAGATTCCATGTTAATATTCCTACCTCTAATAGGATTCGCACCAATTATTTCTGATAAAAAAGTTTCTGAGTGTTTGTCACCATGTAAAACACAGTTTTCAGAACCTTCTTCGTAATTTAAAACAAATTGAAGAGCTAGCCTAGAATTGTTTGGCCATACAACTCTAGGTAGATTTTTTCCGTACCCAATCATATCTCTTATAATTTTTTTTTTCATAAATAAGCTAAGTAATTAGCTAAAAATAATTAAATTACACCCAAGTTGAGCCTATCGACTATTATAATCTGTTTCAAGAAGATATGCTTCTTTAAGATTAATTTATAAGGGGAGATAAATATGAGTACAGTAACAAATAGAGATAAGCGCCTATATAATTCAGACTTGGCACCCACACAAGATAGTAAAAAAAATTGGGGTTGGTTTGAAATTTTTAACGTATGGGCAAATGATGTTCAAAGTTTATTTGGATATACTTTAGCAGCATCGTTATTTTTAGCCTCAGGATTAAATGGATGGTCAGTTTTTCTTGCATTAATTTTGGCTGGCTTTTTTATAATGTGGCTAGTTAACCTTTCAGGAAAACCTAGCGTTAAGCACGGAATTCCATTCCCAGTATTTGTTCGATCGAGTATGGGAGTTTTCGGGGCAAACTTTCCAGCCATGGCAAGAGGTTTGGTTGCGATGTTTTGGTATGGAGCGCAAACTTATGCAGCTTCAACCGCAGTGGCGCTTTTAATCACTGGCGTAACAGGTTCTAGCGGAAGCGGGGAGTTTCTAGGAATGAGCAATATAATGTGGATATCATTTATATTTGTTTCTGGATTTCAAATTTATTTATTCTGGCAAGGAATAGATTTAATTAGAAAATTCTTAAATTTTGCTGGCCCTGCAGTTTATGCGGTTATGATTGTTTTAATGTTAGTAATTTGGTTTAAAGCTGGTGGAGGACTTTTATCAGAAGTTGGTGAAATATTCTCTGGTGGTGAAAGAACTGGTGGCTTCGAAGGTTTAGGTACCATGGGAGCTTTTCTAGCAGTATTTGGAACAATGGTTGGTTATTTTGCTGCAGTAGTAATAAATTTTGGAGATTTTTCAAGATTTGTTAAAAATGAAAATGAAATGAAAAAAGGTAATCTTTACGGCCTAGTTGGAAATATTATTCTTTTCTCATTCATAACTTTAATGATAACTGGTGGTACAATAGCTGTATTTGGTGAGTATGTTGCTGAACCTACTGCGATGGTAGGAAGAGTTGATAATATGCTTCTAACAGTTGTTGCGGCTTTTGCATTCTTTGCTGCTACAGTTGGTATCAATATGGTAGCTAATTTTATTCCTCCAGCATACGATTTATCGAACTTAATGCCTGGTAAAATTAATTTCAGAATAGGTGGATTAATTACAGCTGGCTTCGGTTTTGTTATCGGAGGTTTATGGGTTGCGGTAATTACAAAAATGGGACTTTTTCCTTTTGTAAATACTCTAGGAGCAATTCTTGCACCTGTTTTTGGAATAATGATTTGTGATTATTATCTAATTAAAAAAGAGAGATTAGATGTTAATGAATTATTCAATGCCAAAGAAGGTGGTAAGTATTTCTATGGCAGTGGCTTTAATGCTAAAGCAATGTATGCTTGGATAATTTCAGGTTATATTGCTGTAGGAACAGTATGGCCTAATCTATTGATTTTTGATGCATTAAAAGATTTCTTCGCAAACGCAGGCGGAGGATTTGCATGGATTATCGGTGCAGCGTTAGGAGCTATTATACACTTAGCTATTTCGCAAAAAAGATAAAAAGTAAATTTTAACTTTAAAAAACCCGCCACTTAAAAATGGCGGGGTTTTTTTTAGAATTTAAGAAATACATTTTCTTTTTCGAACTTATGTATAATAAGATTTTCACCACTGCCTTGCCGGTCAATTACCAAAAAGTCAGTATCTTCTGTAGAGATTAAAGGAAAATGCCATATACCAGGTTTATAATTGATACCTATTCTTGGGGGAATAATAAAAGATTTGATTTTACTTATTTTAGGCAAATCTCCTTGAGGTGCCACAAAGCATAAAAATGTTGTTTCTTTCATAGGCATAAATGCTTGACTGCCTAGAGGGTGTTTTTCCATCATATCAATTTTCATTGGAAACGATCTTTTTACAGATGAAAAAATACTAACTATAGTTTTTCCTTTATCTTTCAAGGTATTTATGTCCGCTAAATTATCATAGCGTTTTGCAAACCCATCATTAATATCTATTGGATTTACTTTTTCTGCAGAAATTACTTCACCAAATTCTGAAAAATTCTCTTTGGTTATTTTTGTAGGGGTAATTATAGTTTCCATTATTTAACTCTTCCAAAAACTCTTACTCGTGAAATTCCACCATCTGGAAAAATATTTAATCTTATATGGTTTATCTTACTTTTTCTAAGTAGTTTGTTATAAAAATTATGTTTTTTGTTAGCTTTTAATTTTGTTTTATTTAAAAGTATTTTCCATTTTTTAGATTTTGCAAAAATATTTTTATTATTTTGAGATTCATTTAGATATGCTGCCTGTACAGAGCATGTATCTGGATAGTTACCCTTAAAATGATGTGTGTCGATTTGAATATTATTAATCTGTCCGGTAACACATTTAAATATGATCCAATCAAAATTTTTTCCTCGACTCCTTCTGGTTTCCCATCCATCACCCATATTTTTTCCTTTACCTGGCGCTAAAATATTTTCAGCTTTTCCAAAATGTTCATTATTGCATGATAAAACCGAAGCTCCATTTAATAGAGATGATAAATTGATTATTTTTTTACCCAATTTTTTTTTATTTGTAGCTATTTCACCAAACAATCTAAGTCGGGCCACCCCTCCATCTGGAAATATATTAAATTTTATATGTGTAAAAACTGATCTATTTTTAATTTTAAACTTGTTATGGCAATTAGGTTTAGTTTTTCTTTTACTTAAAATAGTTTTCCAACTTGTCTTTTTATCTGGTATATTTTTTTTACTATAACAAGCTTCAATCGAAGCGAAGTTTGGTTGGTTTCCATTAAAGTAACTAGTATCAATATTAACCTTTGATATCTTCCCTTCTTTACCTAAACGAATAATTAAAAAATCATGGCCTTTTTTTCTTTTTCTTCTAGTTTCCCAACCGTCCATCCATTTTCCATGATTATCAAATTTACCCGGAATAAAAATTGGATCCTCTTGTTTAATTATTCTTTCTGCTTTAGCAAAAAATTCATCAGTTTTATAAACAACTTTAGTTCCTAATCTTTTTTGTGCGAGATCAATCATTTTTTATATATTTCATTTATTCTAAGGCTAGCAATTTTTTTAACTTGTTTTATTGCTTCAATAAACTCGTCATTTATATCACATGTAACTCTTTGTTTAAAATTATTTAAAATTTCCATTTTAGATTTACCTTTAACAGCATAAATAAAAGGAAAACCGAATTTTTTTTTATATTTATTGTTTAAAGTTTTAAATTCACTAAATTCCTTTTCTGAACACTGGTCAAGACCAGCATTATTTTGTTCCTTATTAGAGTCTGGTGTTAGCAAACCCACCTTAGCTTTATCAGCTAGATCAGGATGCGATTTAAGGATTTTTAATTTGTTTTGGTCACTTGTATTTACAAAAATATGAAGCATTTTTTCAGATAATTCTTGGAAATCCTTAAAAGGTTTTTTATCATACAGTTTTTCTGCAATCCAGCCAGCATTTTCAAAAACATTAGCAAAAATTTCAACAAACTTGCTTTTAGATAGACTGTTTATTTTATTAATCATTTATTTAATTAATATGTATATTATACTCATAATATTTTATGACAAAATTAACAACACATGCATTAGATATTTATTCTGGAAAGCCTGCAAAAGGCTTAAAAGTAGATGTATATTTTATTGAGAATAAAAAGGAAAAAATTAAATCTATCATTTTAAATAACGATGGTCGTCCCGATGATTCTTTGAGCGAAAAAGTTAAAGTTGGAAAATATGAGTTAGTTTTTCATTTAGGAGAATATTTTAAAAACAAAATTGAATTAAAAGATCCAAATTTTTTAGATGAGGTTTCAATTAAATTTGGTATTTCAGATCCAAATCAAAAATATCATGTTCCGCTTCTATTTTCTCCTTGGAGTTATTCTACTTATAGAGGAAGTTAATGACTTCTAATACTATTACCTTTGTGCACGGGGGAAAAATTGTAGATGTTAAAAATTCAGATCCTAATGAAACTTTACTAAGTTATATTAGGACTAAATTAAAAAAAACTGGAACCAAGGAAGGATGTGCAGAAGGCGGATGTGGGGCCTGCACAATTGTACTGGGTGAATTAAAGAATAATGAAATAAATTATCGAGCTATAAACTCATGCATCACCTTTTTACCTACTCTACATGGAAAACAACTTATAATTATTGAAGATTTAATTTCAAAAAATGGTTCATTGCACCCAGTGCAAGAAGCTATGGTTAATAATCATGGGTCACAGTGTGGGTTTTGCACACCTGGATTTGTCATGTCATTATTTTCTATGTTTAAAAAAAAATCAAAGTTTAATGACGACGAAGTAAGAGATTGTATATCTGGAAATCTTTGTAGATGTACAGGATATCAGCCTATAATCAAAGCAGCAAAAAGTTTAAAGAATAAAAATAAAATTGATCATTTTGAGCAAAATAAGGAAAACACAATTAACTTATTAAAAAAAATAAGTACCAAAGGTATATCAATTTATAAAGAAGATAAAAAGTATTTTGCACCTAAACATATTTCAGATTTAAAAAAGATAATAAAAAAAAATGTTAATGCAAATTTTCTCAGTGGTGGAACTGATCTATCCTTAAGCGTTACAAAAGAAAGAAAAGATATTAATTCAATTATTTATATGAATTCAATAAGTGAGCTAAACTACATAAAAAATAATGATGAATATATTGAGGTGGGTGCATCAACACCATTAATTGATTTTGAATTTTATGTAAAAAAATATTATCCAGATTTTACAAAAATTCTTAAACGTTACGGTTCGCCTCAAATACGTAATGTAGGAACCATAGCCGGGAATATTGCTACTGCTTCACCCATAGGAGATTGTTTACCTTTATTATTGTCGTTAAATTCTCAAGTAGTTTTACAAAGTTCAAAAAAAACTCAAACTTTATTTCTTGATAGTTTTTTTATTGGTTATCGAAAAACCAAATTGAAAAAAGGACAATTTATACATTCTATTAGGATCCCTTTATTTCAAAAAAATATCTTTAAGGCATACAAAGTATCAAAAAGATTTGATGATGATATTTCATCAGTCTGCGCTGCATTTAACTTAGAAATGGTAAAAGGTAAAATTCAAAGTATAAGAATTGCTTATGGAGGTATGGCAGCAATACCCAAAAGAGCAACTTATTGTGAAAAAGTACTTGTAAACTCTTTAATGACAGAACAAACTATTCATAAAGCCAAACAAGCTTTAGAGAAAGATTTTAATCCTATAAGCGATATGCGTGCTAGCCGATCATATCGCATGGAAGTAGCAAAAAATTTACTTGAAAAATGCTGTGAAGAAATAAAGCAAAAAAAATCAATAGGAGTTTATGTCTAAATCAAAAAAAGAAAATTTTATAAATGAAACAAGAGCACATGAGAGCGGAGTAAAGCACGTTAGTGGCAGGGCACACTATACGGGTGATCTCCAGGAGCTGCCTGGTACTTTATTTGGAGCAATAGGTTGGAGCAAAAAAGCTCATGCAATAATAAAAAATATGAATCTTGATAAAGTAAAAGAAAGCGAAGGTGTGGTCGCGGTTATTAGTGGTGAGGATATTTTAGGAAGAAATGATGTTGGTCCAGTATATGATGGGGATCCAATATTTACAAAAAAACCCGAATATTATGGTCAACCATTATTCGCAGTTGCTGCAAAGACAAATGAACTTGCAAGAAAAGCCGTCTTAAAAGCAAAAATAAGTTATAAAACATTAAAACCAATTATAACTATTAAAGACGCATTAAAGAAAAAATCTTTTATTTTAAAAGAAAGAAAAATAAAAAAGGGAGAGGCTATAAAAGCGATCGAAAACTCAGCACACAGAATAAAGGGTAGTTTTATGACAGGCAGCCAGGAGCACTTTGCTCTAGAAGGTCAAGTATCCTTTGTTATTCCTCAAGAGGATAATGATTTTAAAATATTTTCGTCAACACAACATCCAAGCGAGACACAACAAATTATTGCAAAAATGCTAAATCAAAAAAATAATACTATTACTGTTGAGACGAGAAGAATTGGCGGAGGGTTTGGAGGAAAAGAAACTCAATCTTTTATATTTGCAGCAATTTGCACTTTATTAGCAAAAAAAACTAAGCAACCAGTTAAATTAATAATGGATCGTGATGACGATATAATCATAACAGGAAAAAGACACGACTTTTATTCAGAGTATGAAGTTGGTTTTGACGAGCTGGGAGTTATTAAAGGTTTAAAATTAAAACTTGCCTCCAGGTGTGGGGTCTCACCTGATTTATCTGAAGCGATTAATGAAAGAGCATTGCTACATATTGATAATGCATATTATCTCGAAAATATTTTGGTAGAAAATTATCTTTGTAAAACTAATACAGCTTCTAATACTGCTTTTAGAGGGTTCGGAGGCAATCAAGGGATGATGGCTATCGAAAATATTATCGACCATATTGCTATTTCAATTAATAAAGATTCTGCTGAAATAAGACGCAGAAATTTTTATCAGAAGAAGAAAAAAAATATTACACATTATAATATGAAAATTGAAGATAATGTTATTCATGAAATTTTTGATCAACTTATAAAAAATTCAAATTATAAAATTAGACAGTCAAATATAAGAAAATTTAATTCAGAAAATAAATATACTAAAAAAGGTATTGCTATAACTCCTGTAAAGTTTGGTATTAGCTTTACTACATGGCATTTAAATCAAGCGGGAGCATTAGTACATATTTATTCTAATGACGGAAGTGTACACGTAAATACAGGTGCTATAGAAATGGGGCAGGGCACGTACACTAAGATTGCGCAATTAGTAGCAAATTCTCTAGGATTATCTTTTAATAAAGTTAAAGTTTCAGCTACTCGAACTGACAAAGTTCCTAATACTTCAGCATCTGCTGCTAGCTCTACTACAGATCTAAATGGCGCCGCCGCTCTTAATGCAGTTTTAAAAATAAAACAAAATATATCTTCCTATGTAAAACGTAAATATAAGATTAAGGCTAACGAAGGTATTTATGAAAATGGAGTAGTAAAATTTAAGGGTAAATCTTTTAAATTTGAAGAACTTATCAAAGAAGCCTATCTAAATAGAGTTCCATTATCTTCATCTGGGTTTTATGCAACACCAAAAATTTTTTTTGATAAAAAAAATTTTAAAGGGAGACCCTTTCTTTATTTTTGTTATGGTGCAGCTGTTAGTGAAGTAATAGTTGATACATTAACAGGGGAAAATAAAATATTACGTGTAGATGTGCTACATGATGCTGGTAAAGCTATCAACCCAGCTATTGAGCTGGGACAAATAGAAGGTGGTTTTGTCCAAGGAGCAGGATGGTTAACAATGGAAGAGGTTAATTGGAAATCAAACGGTCAAATAAGTACACACTCACCGTCGACTTATAAAATTCCTGCCGTGAATGATATGCCAGAAATATTTAATGTAGAAATTTTTAAAAAAGGAAAAAATATTGAAAGCGTAATTAACAAATCTAAAACAACAGGAGAACCTCCATTAATGAATGCCATGTCAGTTTTTTTTGCAATTAAAAATGCTATTGCATCTTTAGGAAATTATGTTGTAGAGCCAAACCTTAATGCTCCAGCAACACCTGAAAAAATACTAATGAGTATAAATCAAATAAAAAGGAAAATATGAGCAATAAATTTATGGAGCGAGCTATAGAGCTTTCAATTAAAAGTGTTAATAGTGGAACTGGACCATTTGGAGCGGTAGTAGTTAAAAATAACAAAATTATTTCTGAAGGCTTTAATACAGTTACTCTAACAAATGACCCCACTTCACATGCAGAAATTGTAGCAATTCGAAACGCATGTAAAGTGTTAAATAATTTTAGCTTAGAAGGTTATGATTTATATACGACTTGTGAGCCATGTCCCATGTGTTTATCAGCCATCTACTGGGCAAGAATAAAC
>MDSV01032726.1_pt1 | contig 11260 bp, 5 predicted proteins | sample 810851 | NCBI WGS metagenome assembly MDSV01 (sample SAMN05326640, study PRJNA326480) | marine metagenome | isolation source: seawater | place: Atlantic Ocean: North East | collected 2012 | reverse complement strand
CTCATTGGTCGTAGGTTATACGTGCTCGCCTCCGATCGACCGGAACTGCGCGAAGAACAGGTGGGTTCCGGCGACGACGAGTTCTACTCGTCCGAACTCGAGGGGTTGGAGGTGGTGATGCAGGAAACGGGGGCACACGTCGGGAAGGTGATCGACGTGTATCGAGGCGCGGGAACGCATGACCTGCTTAAGGTGAACGTTCCCCCTCTACCGACGCCAGAGGGAGAGGAACCTCCGAAGTATCGGCCGAAAGAGCACGTGTTTGTGCCGTTCGTGAAGGATATCGTTCCCGCAGTGGACTTGACTAAGGGTGTCCTGGAAATCACGCCGCCACCCGGCTTGTTGGATCTTCGTCAGAAGGCGAAGAAACCCAAGCGACAGAGAGCTCGCGGTCCTCCGCCACCGAAGAAGAAACAGGATTAGACACTGAATCATCGCGAGCGAGTTGTAGGTACTACCGGTATTGAAACTGGTCTTTTACAGCTTTACAGCCTTCCTCACTTGCTAAGCATCGGTGTCAACTCGACGTTGTCGTCTGAGACGGCTCGTATCTCCCGCATCACCGGCATCGGGCGCTCATAATATCGCAGCGAAAGAGAAGAACACACCACAGACACCGAGCTGAACGCCATCGCCGCTCCCGCAACCCACGGCGGCGCCTGTATGCGCGTGCGAGGGTACAGAACTCCCGCTGCGAGCGGAATCGCGAGGAGGTTGTACAACATCGCCCAGACGTAGTTCCGTCGAATTTGTCGGAACGTCGCGCGGGAGAGATCGACGGCGGCAACGACATCCTCCAGGTCACTACGCATCAACACGAAGTCCGCCGCCTCGATGGCGATATCCGTTCCCGCTCCGATGGCGATACCCACGTCTGCAGCTGCGAGCGCAGGGGCGTCGTTGATACCATCGCCGACCATGGCCACCACTGGAACGACGCGCCGCGCCACCGTTTTGACAGCTCCCGTGAGCGTCTTCTTCACCGGCGGCGCTTTGAGCTCTTCGATCTTCGACGCTTTCCCCGAAGGAGACACCTCCGCGTGCACCGACACAATGCCGCACTCGGCAGCGATCGCGCGTGCGGTTTGCCAGTTATCTCCCGTCACTAAGTGTGATTCCACGCCCATGCGGCTCAGCGCAGCGACGACACCAGCGGCCTCGGGTCGGATGGGGTCGGTAATTGCGAGCGCGCCAACGACGTCCCTGTTCATCGCCACCAGCACACACGTGTGCGCGTCTCTCTGCACGCGTCCAACGTGCGCAGCCACGTCCTTGGGCACCTCTATCTCCGCGTCATCGAGTATTTTCCGATTCCCTACCACCATCTCCACACCTTCCACGCGACACCGAAGCCCTTCCCCCGGAACTATTTCGACATCCGAGACCCGCGGCAAACTCGGCGTTGCGCCGTCGCTGAAGCCCTGGAGCGCGCCCAGCCGCGCGTTCGCATACTTGATCACCGCCCGCGCGATGGGGTGTTCGCTCTGCGACTCCGCCGCGGCGACTACGCGCAGAAACTGCGCTTCTGCGACGACGCTTCTGAAGATCTCGACCTCGACCACCGCTGGGTTCCCCACCGTGAGCGTTCCTGTTTTATCGAACGCAATAACCGAGACGCGCCCCGCCCTTTCCAAGCCGTCCGCGCCTTTGATGAGAATCCCGTTGGTCGCGCCCACCCCTGTGCCGACCATCACCGCGGTGGGCGTGGCGAGGCCAAGCGCGCAAGGACACGCGGTGACGAGCACAGAGACTCCAAACATCAACGCAAAAACCATCTTCGTCTCTCCTTCTGGGAGGAACGAATCCGGAAAGTACCCGGCTTCTCCGGCGGCGTACCACGCAAACCACGTCGCCGCCGCCGCCGCGACGACGAAAGGCACGAAGACGCTGGATATCTTGTCCGCGAACGCCTGAATCGGCGCTTTTGCCAGCTGCGCGTTCTCAACCAATTTCACGATCTGGGATAACGATGCATCCGCGCCGACGCGCGTCGCGCGCATCACGAACGCGCTCCCCGAGTTGAGAGTCCCGCCGACAATATCCGCGCCTCGCGTTTTTGCGACGGGAAGCGATTCGCCGGTGATCATGCTTTCATCCACAAACACGTTGTCGCCCTCGACGAGCGCGCCGTCGGCGGCGATCCGCGACCCCGGATAAACTTTGAGCAAGTCGCCTCTGTGTATCAACGTAGACGAGATACAGCGCTCGGTGTAGTCCGAATGATCCACGGCGGTATCTTCCGACGCGTCTTTCGTTTTGGGCTTCCGTTCCAAGAGCACGGCGGTGTTCGGCGTCAAGTCGAGAAGCTTCCCGATCGCTTCGCTCGTCTGGCCCTTCGCAATCGACTCTAAGTACTTCCCCAGCAAGATAAACGTCACAAGCATGGTGCTGGTTTCGAAGAAGTCCTTCCCGTAGCTGTGCCCGGTCACGATGCAGTGCGCGATGAGGTAGATGCTCGTGAAGTACGCGACGTTCGTGGCCATCGAAACCAGGACGTCCATGTTCGCCGAGCCGTTCATCAAACTCTTGTAAGCGCCGACGTGGAACCGCCTCCCGACGTGGAACTGCACGGGCGTGGCGAGCGCCCACTTCGCGAAGCTCGCCATGGACACGTGGTTCATGGCATCTCGGTACAGCCACGCGAATCCCGGGATTCCCGGTAAAATCATGTTTATGGCGAACACGGGTGCGGTGTACGCGAGACTCGTCCAGAACAGCGAACGGAACCGGCTCGCCTCGGCCTCTGCAGCCTTCTGCGGAGCGCCCGCGCCGACGCGTTCGGACGAGGACACGAGCGCGTCAAAACCGGCGTCTTCGATCGCTTCTATTAATTCGCGCGGTCCCGTGACGTCGGGATCGAACGCCACCTCCGCTGAGCCTTTCGGGAGAAGCACCACCGTGGCTTCTTCAACGCCCGACACGCCCCGCAGCACGTTCTCCACCGCGCCCGTGCACGCCGAGCACGTCATTCCGTCTACGTACAGCTTCACCACGGAACGCGACAGTTCCGTGTCGCGCACGTGTGACGCGTCGAATCCTGCGTCATCGATCGCCTTTAGTAATGACTCGAGGCGAACAACCGTGCCGGGCAAGTGCTCGACTGCTGCGTCGCCCGTCGCGGCGGACACCGCCGCGCGAGTTACGCCCGGGACGCCGAGCAACGCCGCCTCCACGGCGCTGGAACACGCGGAGCACGTCATGCCTTCGACTTTCAGTCGCACGCGAGTCCCCACGGTCGGGTCCTCGCGGATCCCTTCCTTCGCTGAGGTCAAGCGCACGCGCTCGGGGGACGAGGAAAGGGCATCCTGCGACGCCAGGGAGCGCGACCGCATCGCCATGTCGCGAAGGTGTTCTTCGGGAAGTCAAAGAGGTGGCGGCAGATCGAACGCTCCAGATCACTCAGCGTGACGGGTCATCGCGCGAGCGCGTGGTCGACGAGGGACCACGGTCGCGTCGGACGCCAGATGTGAGGATGTCGCGGGTACGGAGACGTACGCGCGAGAAGCGCGTGCTCGAGCGCGCGCTTCTACGAGTGCGAGCGCTCGACACGAAACTCTCTCGGCCAGTGAAAATGACACGACCGTTGCCGAGAAAACCGAAAAACGGCACCTGGCGCTTTTTCGGCCGTGGATCTGCACACGGGGACGCGCGCTTTGGCGCCACCCGAAATCTCGGACTGTGCGCAGGAGCGTCTTGGCATCTGCGCTGACCGTGTCGCCGCGCGTGTCACACGGAGACACGGGGACGCCGAAGGGGTAAAATGGCGTCGCTACAAGATTTGTACGGCGTCGCCAGGCGGCTCTCCATGGAAATTCGCAGCGGCCTAGAACAACTGGAGGGCGCTGAGGCGAGGGGCACTCTTCAGTCGAGCAGCTCGCTCTCCCGGGACATGCACGCGAAACTCCGTGAGCTCTCGAAGATCACACAGCAGGTGGAGAGCCAGTGGCGCGTTTTGGTCGTCCAGGAGAACACGAGCAAACGAGACATCTGGAAACGAAAAGTAGAACAAATCGTCGAAGACTGCGACCAGTACCGCGTCGCGTTGGATCGGTTCAAGTCGCGGGAAAACAGAAGGCAAGCCGAGCAACGTGACCGAGACGAGCTCATGCAGCGCGTGACCTCGGACGACGAGTTCAGGCTTTTGGTGGGGCAGTACGATGCAGAAGCGGGCGCGAGGATCTCGCTGCAAAGGTCGGGGGGGATGGTGGACGAGCTCATGTCGCACGCTGGGAACGTGCTCGGGGCGCTCGGCGACCAGCGAGAGCGATTGAAGGGGGCGCAGCACAGGATGCTCGATTTCCTTAACACCATGGGCGTGTCCTCTTCGCTCTTACGCGTCATCGACCGGAGGCAGCGAATGGACGCGATCCTGGTCTATGGAGGTATGTTTGTGGTGACGGTTGTGTTGGTTCTGATGTACATGTGGCTCGGGAGAAAGAAAGCGGCAGCGTAAAGGCGTAGTACGCAGACAACAACACAGATATCTAGTATCCAATTTCATCACGCGAACTTCGCCACAAAGCCTCCGTACCCCTGCCAAACCTTGCCAACCTGCGCGCCCCAGCCTTTGAACCCCTCGTGCATCTGCGGCGCAACGAACGCGTCCGCCGGAATCGCCGAAGAGGGCATCTCGGCGGCGATGGAGAGAGGCAAGTACGTCGATTTCGTCACGAAGCGCGCCAAGCATAGGGACCGAAATTGAAACAAAAACGGCGGCACCAGGATCCAAAGCAGGAATGCCTGCGTGTACGCTTGCTTTATCAAAAGGTAGGCGGCCATGAATATTTGGTAAACGAAGAGCGAGTTGATGATCCGCGAGAAAAGCACCGGAAACATCATCGCGCCACTTTCGTACGACCGCACGAACACGTACAGAAGGTGATGCCTCCAAACGACAAAGTTGATGGCGAAAAACAGGAGCGAGACGGCTGTTATCAGCGGTGACGCAGTGGAAAAGACCAAACAGATAAGCAAGATGAGTTGCTGCGCGCCATAGTGCGCGCCGAGTCGCAGGCTCCTCGGCGCCCAAGAAGCCTTGCGATCGCGCGCGATGCGTCCGCAGAATCGCGTGCGCTCTCCGCGTCCCAAAACCAAATACGAAAGGACACCGGTGTGCGGAATCAGAAGCCTCAACGGCTCGAGCATGAGCGCGTTCGTCGAGACGTACGCCAGGAAGAAGCCGGAGGACTGGGGTACGGCGTGCCCCAAAAGCACGAACACGGACGATGGTGACCTGATGATATTTTCCAGCTGCGAAAAGAGCGTCCCAGCGAGCATTCCACCGAGAAGCACGTTGAACCACGCGTAGAAGTAGAAGTACTTAAACACCTTTCGGTCAATGCCGCTGAGCGTCGGTTCCGCGCTTTCGAAGAGCGCGAGAAACGCAAATCCGTACGGCACCACGACAGCGTTCCACGTCGCCAGCAACAAGCTCGGCATCCAAGCCGTCAGTAATCGGAAAAAGAACGTCGGACCATCGTCACTCTGGTTCTCACAGTACCAGCTCCAGTAGTATCCCGTGCTGTTCTTCCCGCAGAGCGCCGCGCTGAGCGATAACATGCTGCTGGTGAAGACGCCGATGGGAAAGACGATGATGCATGCAACAGCGAGTCGGGCGACAAACGCGCGCGCCCACTTCTCACTCGGCGTCTTCCAAAGACTCGAGTATGCCACGTCGTCCGGCGCGGGCGCGGCGCGTACGGTCCAAGCCATGTCGCCGCCGGGCTCTTGGATCAGCGTCTGCGCCGCGATCGCAGCGGAGGTTTGCGACTTAAAGAGCACGAAAAACGAAAACGCGCTTCGAGGGTCGGTCCGCGCCTCTTCTTTTTCGCGCGTGATTTCCGCCGCGAGCTGTTTGGTCTCGCTCTCCAACGCGTCGCGCCGTTCCAAAAGTTTCGCCGCCTTATCGTTCGCCGCACACGACTGGATGCGCTCGTGGACGCGCATGAGCGCGAGCTGCCTTCTGTCGAGCTCGCGGAGCCGTTTGTCCACTCGCACGTGCCACTGCGCTGGAACCGCGGCGACGAAGTCGGGGAACAACGAGGCGAACGCGCGGGAAATTTCGAGCTCGGCGGCTTGATTGGCCGGTAACATGCCTTCGGGGTTTCGGATTGCCTGAGAGGTCGGATCTACGTTCGTCACGAGCACGGCGTATTGCTGCGCTTTCACCGCGAGCGATGTGCCGGCAGCGTTTGGTCCCGTGACATCCGCAATGGACACGTGTTGTCGATGGAACACGGAGACGGGGGAGTGAACCTCCGAGACGTCCGGTGAGACGACGCCGCTCGCCGCCGCTGAAACGCCAGTCTCGTGCTCGCGGACGTGCGCCGAAAAGCGTCTTCGAAGCAGAGACGCCGCGCGCCCGAGCGTCGGATTGACCGCGGAGGATGATGCGCCGCTCAGCGTGCGGCCCGCGAGCCAGGTTTGGCGATCAGCATCGTTCACGCTCGTCTCCGGGTCCTCTTCGTCCGCGAGAGAGGAGGACTCGGAGCTTGACGTTCGAAAGAGGTGGTCAGAGTCGACAACCAGGTGCCCTAGGAACGCCTGGCGATCCGCGCGGAAGTTCTCGAAGTGGACCCACAAGAGGAAGCTGACGAACAACACCGTGAGCAGGACGACGACGGTGTGAATCCAAAGCAGTGGCGACGCCGCAGGAACGTTGGTCATCGACACGCGATCCAGAACTGACATGCCGCCGACTTGCAGCGCCTCCGCGGAGTCGATGACCGTTCCCAGCAAAAAATTTACTGGCAGCACGACTCCGACGTTCAATATAGCGACGAAGAAAGCTATGAGCAAGCAGAGTCGATTGGCTCGGTCGTAATACAGCGCGTCCAGGCCCGCGCTGTCATAAAGCGCGCGCTCGGAGACGCGAACGACTTGGACAGCCCAGTTCCAAACGAACGACACGCCTCTGCCGAACCCGATAACCTCGGTTGGCTTAAAAGTGACAGCCTCAGAAAGAACTCGCGCCCTAAACGGTTTGAAGCCGTGCCTGAGTAGTATAGCGAAAAGTATCCAGCACGTCCCGCCGACCGCAGCGGACATGACCGCACCCGAAGAGATGTCTTCCCAGCTTCTGGCGGTGTTGATGCAATACCACGCGTCGCACGCTGGAAGGCGATGGTGTGTTTCCAAAGCAGAGGTAAGGAGGCAGTGTCAGCGGACTAGTGCGCTTGTTTTTTATAGGAAGTGGAGAAAGGGGGGTGTGGTGCGTACTCGTCAGCGTTGTGTTGACGTCAAACACCACGGGCGGGACGATTTCGGTGTCCATCGCCGTCGTGCGTGCATCGGTGATGTTGTCGTCGCCCATGCGGATATCGCTCAAAGAGGAGGAAACGAGTGTCGCGAGGAAGGCGTCGCGACGCGCCTTTTGAACTTGAGAAGAAACTCGTCGAAAGTCGAAACGAGCAATTTCGCCGTCGGACCGAACCTCGAACCTTTGGCTCGTGTTTCCAACGTTAACAAACAGTCCCCGCGCGCACCTCTGGGGCCGCGGGGCGTCAACATGAGCACGATACCGGTGGAATGGTTCGCACACGCGGACGCCGATGGGGACGGAAAGGTTAGCGGCGGCGAGGCTGTCGTGTTTTTCTCGCGCGCCGGCCTTCCGCAGGCGTCTCTCGCCACGCTCTGGCAGCTCGTCGACAATCCGCCTCGCGGCTTCCTCGAAAAATCCCAATTCGATGTCGCGGTGCAGCTCATATACGTCGCGCAACAAGGGGGGGAGATGAACGAAATGCAGGCAAACGCCATCGCGAATGGTTATGCGTCGTATCCAGCACCGAACATGCAGGGCTTATCCGGCGCTCCGGCCGCGCCGCAGCAGCCGCAGACGATGCCGGGCGCGGGCCAGATTTCGAGAATGCAAACGATTGGTCAGAACCAACAGTATCAACAACAAACGCCGCAGCTGCAGCCGACGCAACCTCAGGCGCAGGCGAACGGGTTCGGGAACTTCGCGGGTTCGTTCGGGGACTCGTTCGGAGATTTCGGCGCTCAGGACGCGCCTGTCGCGGCGGGGGACGAGCCGTGGCCCCCGGTGTCGCACGCGGATGTCGAGCGATACGCCCAGGTATTCCGGCACCACGACGCGGATGGCGACGGGAAACTCTCCGGCGGCGAGGTGGTGCCCATGATGATGGCGCTCAACGCGCCGCAGGAGGTGCTGAAGGATATATGGGCGCTTGCCGACGCAGACGGCGACGGCGCGCTCACGAAGCAGGAGTTCACGGTCGCGATCTACCTCACCGAGCGTGCGCGAGACGGTCGCAAGCCGCCGCGCAGTCTGCCGCCCGGACCGTTTCCGCCCGTGGCGCAGCAACAAGCGCAGCCGCAGCAAATACAGCCGCAAACGCAGCCGCAAACGCAACCTGTTGCGCCCGCGCCCGTGGCACGGGATGCGTTCGGCACTCTAGATGAGGACCTCTTCTCCGGAGGGCCCGACCCGAGTCCGAGCGGAAGGGGAGAGGCGTTCGCGATCGGCGGCGCCGGTGGCGACCTCGCGGCTGGCGCCAACGCGGTAGGTTTCGGCGCGGCGCCTGCCGCTCCGGTCATGGCACCTCCCGCCGCGCAGCCCGCCGCGCAGCCCGCCGCGCAGCCCGCGGCGGCGGCATCTATGTTGGACCTTCCGGCGATGCCGCCTGTGCCGACGATGCCCGCGCCTCCCGAGACTCGCGTCCCCGAGTCCTCCGAGGCGGAGTACGCGTTCCGCGGTCCCGCGAGCTCCGCGGCGGCCGCCGGCGCGGAGGCGGACCGCGTGCGCGCGGCGCGCGCGGACGCGGAGGCGGCGGATAGACAGCTCTGGGAGCAGGAGCAGGCTGTGTCTCAGGCGAAGGCGACGAGCGCGAGCCTGACGCAGCAGCTGCAGGACCTGGTGATGTTCCAGCGGCGGTGCGAGGCGAACATGGAGGAAGCCGCGTTCGTCGCGCGCGGCGCGCGGGAGGAAGTCGAGGCGCTCCGCGAGCGCGTGGCGACGGCGACGGCGTCGATGGAGCAGGCCAGGGGCGCGCTGGACGCGTCGACCTCCACGTCCGTGAGCGCGGCGCAGGAGAAGGCGCAGCTCGAGGCGAGACTCCGCGAGATCCAAACCGCGGGTCCCGCGCTCGCGACCGGGAGCGTCCCCGAGGCGGCGGTTCCGGCGGAGCTGCTGGCGCTGCGCGCGCGCGTCGCCGACGCCGAGCAGACGTTCGCGGCGACGCCGAGCTGGGCGGACTGGGCGCGCGTGCAGGACGACGGCATAGACGTCGTGAACCTGTCCTGGGGGGGTTGGGGAGGGGAAACCACGCCACAGGCGTCAGCTCCGGCCCCAGCGCCGCAGGCACCGGTCACATAGCTAGCTCCTAGAACGACCACGACGGAAACAAGTCGCGATGATCCGATTTTTTTTACAACCGGATCGCTACGCCGCGAGCAGGTCCCCGAGCGCGACCTTCCCCCTGAGCTCCTCCCTGATGGTGGACACCGCCGAGTTGGGATTCTCCGAGCCCTCCACTTCGAACGAGAAGTAAAACAACACGCGTCTCTTGTCCGACGCGTTCCCGCCCCCGCAATGCAGAAGCCTGGAGTCGAACACCGTCGCATCCCCGACGCCGAGCGTCGCCACGCCGTGCGGCGCGGCGAGCGCCACCCCCCCCGTCTCGCCCGCCTCGCGGAACGCCAGGTGCGCGCTCGCCGTGTGGCTCCCCGGGATGAACACCGTAGGTCCCATGTCCTGCTCCACGTCCTGAAGCGCCACGAAGGACGTCACCACGCACCGGTCCCGGCGGTAGTTCGTGTCCGGGTGCACGGGCTGCCGCGACGACCCCGGGTCGGACACCAGCGCCGCGAACTCACACAGGCGCGCCCTCTCGCCCCCTGCGGCGCTTTCGAGAAACGGTCGCATGTTCCCCGCGGCTTCCCGCAACGCCTTTTCCGCGGCGCCCCCCCACGGCAGCTTGAGATCGTATCTGTTGCCCTTGCAGTACACGTTCCCGAACGCATCCGAGGGGAGCCCGCCCCCGCCGCTCGCGCGCTCAAGCTCGCGCGCCAGCGTCGCGTTCACCTCGGCGAGGAGCGCGGCGGCGGTCTCCGGAGACACCGCGGCGTCCAGCCTGATCAACCCTTCGTTGTCGAACTTCGTCGTCGCCGCGGCGGCATCATCAACCAGTGATGTGACGGGCGTTCCCGGGACGGGGCCGGAGGAGGCCGCGCGCATGGCGGCGACCTGCTTCGCCACCTTCTCGGCGAGCGCCTCGTCGGACTTGACCTGCTCGCTGTCGAGGCTGAGCTTCATGCCCACGAAGCCGCAGACGGCGCAGAAGGCGAGTACCACGAGCTGCCCGACCCCGTCGCCGTCGTCCAGGGGGGTCGGAACGTACCCCTCCGGCACGAACATCGTCGGGTAGTCGTCCACGGCCTCGACGGCGCGCGCGGCGAACGCGGTGACAGCGCTCAAGCACGCGGGGAGCACCGCCCAGAGCGGCGCCACGTCATTTGTTTTCGATTCGGTACGACCGGGGAGCGAGGCGCGCGCTGGCCGAGAAACGCGGAGCGCGGGGCGCCGCGAAGCCGCACTTCCACGTTTCACACCGCGAATAGAAGCCGCAGCGGCCGGGCACACCGTCGAACGCGCGGCGAGCATCGTGAGAGTGCAGTTCTGTTTTCTGCACGGTGTCGATATCCACTTTCACTCGGCTCGAGGGCGACGCCTTTCGTCAATCGCACTTTTCCAAGCCTGATCGAGTCAGATCACGCCCGAGAAAGCCTGTGGGCGGCGGAAGGCAATCGCGCCGGCCCCGCTGAAATCAATCCTCGGGACGCGAAAAGTTCGTAACTATTCGTTTCGAGAGGCGCGCGAGCCCGCCGCGCGTTCACCGTGGTCACGCGCGCATAGCAGCTACACTACGGTCTCGTATTACTATCGCAGCAGACAGGAAACGACACTCCGAAACACGCGCGTGGATGCCGTTCGCGCGCGACCGCGAAGCGGCGTGAAACGAGGGGTACCGCGCGAAACTCACTCGCGTCGCCGCGCTCTCGAGACGTCGCGACAGCCGCTCGCGGTGGACGACCGCGAAACGAGCTCGCTCGACGATGCGACACGCGCGTGAACGGTCGGCTCCTTCGGTTCGCGACGCGTTCTCGGGAGATGAAACAGACGAGATACGCCTAACGAACGACTCAGATCAGTCGCGACTTTCGCACGGGTCGAAGACGCCGTACGAAGTCGCCCGCGACTCCGGGGGTTCCGCGTGTGCGACGCGCGACAACACATACCACG
>MDSV01152104.1_pt1 | contig 11261 bp, 3 predicted proteins | sample 810851 | NCBI WGS metagenome assembly MDSV01 (sample SAMN05326640, study PRJNA326480) | marine metagenome | isolation source: seawater | place: Atlantic Ocean: North East | collected 2012 | reverse complement strand
ATCACCCTATTGTAAGACATCAAAAAAATAATAATATTATTGGAGCCCCTTATAGCATTATAGATCATTCAAATCTTATAAAATTCAAAGTAATTTCTGAGTATGGGATTAAAAATTATACAGAGCCGCCGATTACATCTAAATTTAAGCCTTTGTTATATATAACTCAACAACCTGCCCTCAAAGGAAAAGCACTGGGCGCAGATCCAATTAAAAATTTAGCTTCATTAGGTAATCTAAGAGTTCATTTCACTGATCATACAAAAGAAACATTAGCCAACAGACAAGATCTTAATTTATTTTTGCCAACTGGACAATCTATTGAAAAATTAAAATTAATAACTTATTCTCCTTATGCTTCGTTTAAAAAACTTCTAGATGAGACTCAAAATCTAGATTTTGTACAAATTAATTATACTGAAACAGTTTATCCTAAAGGACTATACACTTACCTTTCAGGTACCAGAAAAAGACTTAATTTTAAAAATGATTTTTGGCGTTCCGAGCGCCTAGATCGATCAGTCGAAGATGCTCTTAATTCTGCAGGTGTTGCTATTGATTTATCATCCATATGGAAATTAGATGCTCACGAAGACTACACCACAAGCACCGGAAGCATTCCTTTTAGCCAATCTCTTTCACCTCCTTATTCAACGGAAGAAGATGGCTCCGGAGAGCTTCAAAATGCCTATTGTTTATATCATTATGGAACTTTAGTAACATGTAAACCAGCAGTAAATTACAACAGAAGAATTAAATTGATTCATCCAAATTCCGGCTCTCCCGTATTTAGCCCAGTGGGAGGTCTGTGGAACTCAAAAGAACCATTAAGCGAATCTAATCCTTTTGGCGGTGGTCTTCCTAGGTTTGATTTTCTTAGCGATTCTCCATATCCAGTTCGCCTTTCTGGCGCTGTAGGTGACACTTTATGGGAAGTAACCACATCAGCCGGCGCCAAGCCATTTTACGATAGCTACGATGATTATGCCGAAGAAGGATTTAGAAATCTTAAAGAAGGGACTATACTTCCGGAATATAGAATCAGTGAAAAAATAAATGATTACGTGAACGCAGGACTTAAATTAAATTATAGTGATTACCACCCATGGCATTTTTATGGGCTTGATGATGACAAAACAAATCCATTGAGATTAGAAAACGGCGCGCTATCGCTAACCGGTTCAAGCATTGTTGACTCTACGACTAATGTGGATGAGTTTTTACAAAGATATGTTTTTTCTGATTTTTATAAATATTTTTCTTTGGTGGATAAAGATTATAATAATGAACCCAATAATCCTCCAAAGAAAAAATTAGTATGTGATGCTATATTAAAGTTTCTGCCGTATGACGGGTTTTATCCTGCTGAACGAGTTCAACAACTGGGAGAAATCTTTATGGATTCTCTTGCCGATTCAGATCTCAGCCCAACTGCCGGCGCAGCAACAAACAACATGAGAACCGCAGTACAGCCTTTCTTTGCTCCGGGTGTTCTTTGTAATTCTATTAAATCAGGAATCGCTGTAGATTATCCGATTTTCACCAACGCAAATCAATTTGCCATACAAAGCGGCTCAGTGATATGGGGCAATATGCTTAGTGGTAACTTTGCTGAACGGTTAAATATTGATAGTTTACTTCAACCACCCATACTCAGTATCATCGATGCCGAAGTGGATCCAGATGCGGCCATTAATTCAACAGCTAGTTTAAAACCGGTTTATCCTCAACACACATTTGCGATGAGTAATTTTCTTGCAGAAACTGTAAATACTTTTACAAATGGGCAATCCTTTATTAACACAAAACCGTATAGTCCTTCTGACAGCATAGTGCCTCCAAAAACCGATACGTTTACCATGGACATTGTATTGAAAAACTCAAAAACCTTTGGCAAAGGACTCAATGTTGGACCCGGAACAACGGATCCTCTCGTTACAATGCTTTATGGAAAATACCCAGAGGCGGTTTCATCTAGTTTACAAATAAACAGTTCCTCGATTACCATGTATGATAGAGCCATTACAGGCTATAACATTGATCCGTTTTTGTATGGCTCTTCGTTTGGTCCACCAGTCGAAGCGGGTGTTTTTACTCGCTATGTCCCTCCCGGCGTTAGTTCTGAGTATTTTTCTGCTAGTAATGGATATGGCAACACAGGATATCTTTGGGCAAGTACTTTTGATCCGTTTACTCCCTCTTATTATAATGGATATTCTGTATGTACACTAACGGTACCACTAAACTCAACAGAAGATTATGATATGGCTGAAATTGTATCTGCCCTTACTCATTCATATCAGAGGCTTAATACCTTTAAACAAGGCACTTATTTTAATAGAGCGGTAGGTGTAGGAGGAGGTCCAATTCCGGGGCAATATAGCGCAGCTAATGCCAAAAAAGCTGCTGAAATGACCACTTCATGGAAACACGCAATGCAAATGTCAGCATCTGTGTACCTAGGGCATGAAGATCCCAATAATATTGTTTATCAACGTATCGATGGGGATAGTGTTAAAGAAGTAATAGCTTTTAAAACACGATGGGAAACACCAGTTTTGGATTTTACGGACGCTGTGCCTACGCCTATGTATAAAGTAACAGGAAACATAGCAAAAGGAATGTGGCATCAATATGGTGAAGAACCTGTCAACAAAGGAATTGTGTTGGAAGCCGAAGTTGAAAGTAATAATCAATCAAAAAACTTGGCCTCTATACTTAATCTAGATTTAAATCAAAAACAATTTATTGGGGGATTAAACACTAAACATTCTTTTGGGGAAGCAATTGTAGCCATTCCTTTTAAGTATGATGAGAGTAAAAAAGAAACAGAATTTTATGATGTAGATCTTGATATGGTTAATTTTATTAGAGATAAAATATATTTTAACCCTATCGATGCCATTGATGCTGCAGCACGCATTAGAACATATGATGAAATTGCCACTTTAGTTGCCAAGCTAGAGGGAATTAAAATCGATAAAGATATGTATAATTTAATAGCTATGATGCGAAATTATGTAATTCCTCCTCATTTAGATTGGTTACACAACCCAATAGTAAGGCCCTATACTATGTTTATGATTGAATATTCGATTGATCTAACTAAAGAAGATATAAAAAATATGTGGCAGAATGTTGAACCCACTTTTGCTCGACAAGCTTTAAGAGTTCGAAGTGAATCAAATGCTTATTCATTCCAAACTAATGAAACAGAAAATTTGAATACAATGTTTTTTAACAATGACCCATTTAAAGATGAAAACACACGTTGGGCAATTTTTAAAGTTAAAAAACGTGCTCGTAGTAATTACAATTCAGTTGTTGGAAAAATTAATGTTCGAGGTGAAGAATACATTAGAAAAGATCTTATTGGACAGACTAGAGATTTTCTTTATTCTTACAACTGGCCATATGATTTCTTTTCTCTTATTGAATTGGCAAAAATCGATTCAATAAACACATTTAATCCTATTTACAATGAGGATAAAATAATAGAAGTTCTTTCTAAACCATTTAAATTTGACATGAACTTAAATGGGTTTGGTGATGGCGATCCGGTCCTGTGAGAAATAATTAATGGAATTTTTTAATAAAAAACAAGATGTTATTGATATTGAATTAACATCCTATGGCAAGCAATTACTTTCTAGGGGTTTATTCAAGCCGGCTTATTATGCTTTTTCCGATGATGAAGTTTTGTATGATCGAAAATGGTTATCCGGAGAAACAACGGCTGAAGAACAATCATCTATAGAGCCAAGAATACAAGAAAACACCCCACAATTAAAAACTCAATATAGAAAAACTGGCGCTGAACGCGCAATATATAATCATTTTGATGCGCCTGGGGGACAAATAAATATTAACTCACTTAACACATTATCGGATTTGTTTGAATTTTCTAGTTATCAAGAATTATTAGAATACTCAGCCAAACTTAATCTAAAAGTAAACTTTGCAGAATCTGAAAAACTACTTGAAAACGTTTTAGGAACAAAATCATACTTCAACGATCACAATCCGGCTTGGAATTTATTATTATATCATGGTGAAATAAAGAACTCTACGAGTTATTATCAAAAAAATGATATAGTTACAGACATCCCTCAAGTTAATATAACTTTAAGTGACACCATGTATAAATTAGATTTAGAAGACATTCCAGAGAAAATACTACCTGAAGTGAAAAACATTATGAATACTTTTAAAACTACAAAACAAGGTGAAGACTCATTTATTCCTCAAGAAACCGAAAGCAATATTGAAGATTTATATTTTGAAACTTTTACTGTAGACGACGGCAAAGCTTTTATTGTCAAAGACTTTTTATTTATATCCCTAGAAGAACAAAATGTTGACTTTACTAAAGAAAATTTTATGGTAGAGTTGTACGAAGTAACAACGACTTCTAATGCGAACAACGGAGAAGAAGAACTCATTAAGATGAGTTTTGAAAAAAACGATACGAGTACGTCCGTATTTAATGTTTTTAATATAGAAACAGATAAAGATATCGCAGCATCTATTGCGTGCTCGCTAATAAACAAAGATAAAGAACTTAAAGAACAAAACATTTACACTTCGAACGTATTTGATTGTACAGAAATACCATCCGGTCAAGGCGTTAACGTTGATCCGTATACTAACTTACCAGATGCCGATGTGGGAGATACATGCTAATGCTAAGAGGACTTTCAACCACGCCTAAGCTTTTTGTTAAGAAAATTATCCTTGAGGATGGCTCTCCTACGGGTTTAAACCCCGGTGGGTATATAGATCTTTACACCGATGCGTATAAAGAATCAGAAGAAAAAGCCATTTCAAAAAAACTTAAATGTACATTAGAATTTGAAATCAAATTTAAGTACCCGGCTTATTTACAAAATCAAATAAAAGAACAAAGTAGCGGTTACATTAGTTTTCAAAATGAAATCAAAGCGTTACTTCTAAAATCTGCTGTAAGGGGATACGTTTATGATGAACCTACATTGTTTAAAAATTTTTTAATGTTAAAACCAGAAAAACAAGAATCAGTCGTAGAAGCAATGCTTAATTCACCAGCCTATCTAGCTGGACAATCAGCTTTTGGGACATCATACGGCCTTATAGAAAAAAATATAGATCTTGTTGACGATTTAGATAATTATACTTATTATGATGATGGTGTTCCATACGTTAGTATTCCTCAAGTGTGTACGTTTTTTTACGAAAAGATAAACGAAGAAAACAATCCTAATTTTTTGGCTTCTGTCTTTGCTTTATTGACAGCAGAGGACAAAGTGATTCCCAATAAAAAAGCAGGAGTTATTATGCCGGGAACGCTTTCTAGTGAGATAATTTTTCATAATGCTGCTCCGGTAACTCAAACTGGTGTGTTTGTGATTTCCAACACATACGCACTTAAAGGTGAAGAAAAAAGCTTATTTGAGACAACAGTGTTTACGGATGCAAAAGATAAGGATCCTATAACTGGAATCCCATTGGGTGCCACGAAACTAAGCAACGATGTAGAAGAAGTTAATAAAGTTTATGGTGCTCCCGGTGACATTTGGGTAGGCCCCATTCATTGGCACAAATATATTAAAGAAGGCGACCCCAACAATGGCACATTGCGGCCAATGGGTGGCGCTTTACATGATCCCAATTCTCCTCATCCTTATTTGGAGTATGTTTTAAAAGCAAATAAAAAAATAGTGGACTTTAGAAGTATAAATGCTGTAGAAAAATTATTTGTTTACAATTCTAACGATTACGAAAAAATATTAAGCCAGCAGACAATACAATCGGACGAGGCTGCAGTAAAATTTACCGGTGTTGATAAAAAGAACACGCTTGATGAATTGGTTGGAAAACAACCTATTTTCTCAGAAATAAATTATTCTATCAGGCCCACAATGCGTACCAAAACAACCATTTTGGAAGAAGAATTTGAGTTGGAAAAGGTTTCTCAAACTATAGAAAAAGATAACATTCATTTTGTTTTTGCTATCGATAAATTAAAATTAATAAAAGAAACGACGGCCCTTCCCGGCTTAATGGATAAATTAATTTTTGTAAATTCAGGTTTTATGAACTCTTTTATTCAAAATTTAAAGATTTTTCATTTTGAAATCATTAGAATAAATAAAGCCACAGGAGAAGGCTTATCTTTAATCACAGGGGATAACGATTTATTATTTAGTGATTTTGGTGCAAAAAATTCCATTGGGAATGATATTTCTAAAGGCTTTCGTTTGCGAAATAAAACTGCCGTAATAAAAGCTAATTTAGGAAGCAACGTATCAATATATGAATTTACTGATGGGGAAATTGACGCTGGAATATATGATAATCGAGAATATACTTATGAAATTAAGTTAAAGTTTAGAGATCCTCTTATAACTTTTTTAACTGATAGATTACAGCAAGTTAGAGGAATAATAAAAGACTTGGATGAGCTTTTACATAAAAGCACTTTGAAAATTAACGATATGGGTACGTTTGTGGATGTATACGATAGATACCAAGATGAGTTTAATTCTAAATTTGTAAAGCAATCCCTAAAGCCACCTCCCATACCAGAATTGCCATTAGAATTTACTTTTTCTAAAAATGAAGTGCCTGTGAGTGTAGAAAGTGCCTTTAATGATTCTACTGAAAGTTTGCTTTATTTTTTAGTGGTTTTAAATGGCGACAATCAACTAGAGCCTCATGGAAAGTTTTCGTCTTTATTGATAAACACGCTTCTTTTTACTGACAGTATAAGAAACTATGTTATGAATTCTTTACGACTATCGTCGACAAGCCCTAGTTTAATTGAAAAAGTTAGATCGCTTATGGCTTTAATGGAAGACAGATTTTCTAAATCTCTTCTTCTTTTTACTCCGGAAAATGTGACAAAAAAAGATACCGGATTTACAACGGCTGATTATTATAAACAAACTAATGTAAAAAATGCCGGCAATCACATAATAAATTTTAACCATACATTTAAACAATCCATTAATTTAGCACAAACTAAAAATAGAATGAATTGGATTGGAATGGCTCCTCAAGAAGACGCTGCGAAAGGATTAAAGGTAATAAATGTAGGGGAGTATAAAAAACTTGTAACAACTAACAAAAAAAGTCTTTTATCCGAGGCCGGATTAACCACTGTTGGCGAAGATACTCTATTCAGTTATGCTTTTGTCCCATACTCAAATTGTTTAGTTCATTTTTTTAATCGCGAATTTAAACTAGTTGAATTATTATCACCAGATATATTTCAATATCAAGCTATAAGAAAAAAGCTGTTCGATAGAATCACAGGAAAGAAAAATCACATTTCAGTGCCTGAAATTTTATCGTTTTTTGGAATTAAATTTCAATTACCAAAACAAAGTGTTTTTGAGATGACTGCGGATACGTTGCAAGATAATCAGCAATCTATGGGTTTTGATTTTAAAGACAACATTGGTCAATCTTTTGACCCTTCAGAACCTATAAACAGCCTATCACCAAATAAAATACAAAATATTAGCCCTGCCTTTGGTTCTGTAAGCAACCCAGATTTTGACTGGCAAGGAATGCCATTTGAGGACTATCCTTTGGTCTTGGCTGAATCTATTATAAACATAATAACCAGCGAAAATCAAACTAAAGATAAAGATATTGCTTTTTTAAGGGAGGAATATTCTAAATATGATCCCGTGCTGGTGCCTTCAAACGGTCAATCACCTATGGGAGACCTTGGGGTATTTTTTAACAAAGCAGTACCTTATGAAATAAATTTATTTTCTACTCAAAACGTGGCAACAGCAGATCAATCGTCACCTCCTTTTAGTGAGTCTTATGTGAAAAATGGAATTTTAAATATGTTGTTTGCGCAAGACGGTGATATAAACCATGACAATTATCCTTTAATGATGTTGTTTTTAGGTTTATTTGGAAAAGTATATTATCTTGAAGGATTTCAAACTGGAAAAGCTACAAGAAATTTAACCCCTAGTTCTTTTATTGATAGAACTTTGATTAAATCAATGATTTGGACGCCTTTAACCAATCGAGTATTAGAAGATTTGCCTTTGGGTAAGCAACTATACTGTAGAATAGAATTATTTGACGGCGGCAGCGGCGGCGGCGGCGCGGCGGCAAACTTGTTAGACAAAAAAGTCATAAATTTATTTAAAAAGTTTTATACTTATAATGAGTACTTTTTTATCAAAGCGGGTATTACTATCGCTTCGGGTGTAAGTACCACATTGGATTCTATTGTAGCTACCAGTCCAGATTCAAAAAATATAATTTTAAACATAGCCAATCAGGAGTTTGATTTGCCAACAGTAACAGCTAACGGCATTAATACTTTAGTTGGGGACACACAAAAAATGTTTACTGGTTTACAGAAAAAAACAACAGTAACTCCAAGTTCTGAAACGATGAAAGCTGATGAAAATTCAGCTGCAGCAGCAGCCGCAAGTGACAGAAATATGTCAACCGATCAGATGTTAATTAATATTGCTTCAAAACGAAGTAAAAAAGATAGATAATGAAATGTTAAAATAACTAATTAAGTTAAGGGTTTTTTATGATATATGAATCAAATTATTACAACAGCAGTTATATTATTTTAGCTGAAGCTTCAACATCAGTTCAAAATACTATAAAATATTTTAATATTGAAGCTACTAAGGATCCAGCATCGACGGATTCAAATACTGAAACAAATACCGACGCCGCAAGTTCAGCCGCTGGGCGTTCTATGGACACGGGAAGGAGCCAAGGTCTTGCTACCGGAGCGAACGCCGAACCAGCCCCAAGAGGAGGCCAACCCGGTGGAGGAAGCTCAGGATTGGCTTATTAATAATATATGAAAAATAAATATACCATAATTGATAATTTTGATAAATTTGACCTTGGTGTCATTGGCGAGGATACTGGAGTATACCAAGATTATACGGAGGTTGGTAATTTTGAATTATTTACCGGCATGCCGAATTTTAACGAAATAATACCGGGTCAAAATGCTTATACGCCTCCTCCGACCGTTTTTAAATATCCGTATACTTTTACTCCCTTTATGGAATATATACCTGATATGCTACGCTATATTACGGGATTAAAGTTTTTTATTACAAAAGAAGGCGATTTGATATACCCTCCTGTGACGGTGGAGGATGGTGTAAATCCTGTTAAATCTAGATTTCCAAAATGGCTTCCGGAAACTTATGGACCGTTCACAGCACTTGGAGATATCCTTGTCGATGCTCCAAAAATGTATTTTGATATTTTAGACGTAGAAGACCAGATTGACAGCAATAGCGTTTGGTTTGGAAATTCTTTAAAATTTAGCGATTATTATAATTTTACGGTTGCCACCGAAGAGAGTGGCATAGCACCAGATTATCTTTTAAATGGAGAAAAACTACCAACAATACGCGAGACTTTAAAAGACTTTAGAAGTCCTAATTCTTTTAATAACGGATTCAATAACCCATATTATACCTCTATTGGTGGAGGGAATCTGATGAGAAATTATATGCTTTTTAGTGCCAACTACCATGGTGATAATCTTCTAGGATCGGCTCTAGCCAATGGAGAGTTGAAATATTTTGCATGGGTCGACAACACCAATATGGGTAAAATAATGCCTCAAAATTTCGCAAACGTAAAAACTTTTACAGACGTTATGCAAAAACTTTTATTATCAAAGCGCATGATGCAAGATCCCCTATCAGGAGAATTTGTAAACAATACATCTCATCTGTATTTTGTAACAGATCTTTCCCGAGGTACCGATGCGATTCCTTATATTGATCACGACAACAAAGAACATACTCCACCCATTAATGCGCTGGATTATGTTACCAATTCAGATGTGGTGCTCACGGATTCAACTTATAACTATTATGCTGAATATTCGGAAGACTATCCGGACAACGTTGTGGACGAACTACAACTTCCAAATTTGTATACATACTACAGTTTTCAAACTAAAAAAAGCGATTACTATAAAGAATTAATCAACCTAGGAACCAGTGGGTTAGACAATGTAAAAAACCTTTCAGTTAAACAATATTATAATACAATTGCCAATTCATCTACTGAGAAAATAGAATTTCCAAAGGATAAAGCATTTCCCACAGCAACCGAAATTCCTACATATTATAGATATAAAACAATCATTGTAGATAATAAAAACTTTTTAAACGATGCCAACGCGGTGGCAAGTTTATTTCCTATGTATAACAAAATAACGATTCCATCCAAAGAGTCTGGATTCATGAACATCATGAAAGAAAACAAACTCGTTGATGAATTTGTAACACTTCTGGGAAATTATTTTTCAAGTTATGGCAATCCAGAATCATCGATGCATCGATTTTTAATTTTTGATCAAGGTATTAATAGTCCTTATGAACAGGGCAAAGCACATGCTTCCTCAGTTGGTTTACAAATTTTAAATTTACAAAAAATGTATTCATCTGGCGTAGCAATAGGTCAATATGAAAAGTATTTTTCTCCTGATAAATTTGTTAAGTTTGGTTTTAAAAAAGAAAAAACAATAGGATATGGAGAAGGAAACACACCTGCGACAATAAGTTTATATGGAGTTAAAAATAAAATACTTGATTATTTAGAAAGTAGAAAATTGTCACTCCACCAAATCTACGAAGGTGAAAAATGCCACAGCGAGCCATTATTAATTGAAATTGCCAAATTTAGCCATGGCCAAGACAATGTAACCTCAAAGAAGCATATACAAAGTATCTTTTTGCCGTGCTTATCATCAGGCGAAGAAATTTCTTATTTTGATACGCAAGTTTTTTATGGAGATGAATACAAATATGAGATATATATTCACTCTTTGATTGTCGGCTCTAAATATTTTATCAACAGAATTGATCCCGATGCCGATCAAAAACAACTTGAGACCGGTTGGCACAACACCGGGAATAATAATTTTGTTCCATATTTGGATATAGGAAAGAGAAAACCCGGCGGCACCAGAAATGATTTAGCAGCGATTATAGTACGCGCTCCCTTTCAGGGTACTTTTAGTCTGGATGGTTATAAAAAAAATGTCACTCAAATTGGCGATAGTCCTCCATTGGCACCAGAGATAGTGTTTTATCCTTACAAAGATAACGAAGAAAAGATTTTGGTATCGTTGGGAATTAACCACGGCCAAGCAAATCTATACCCAATGGCTGTTTTTGAAGAAGATTTAGAAAAAATTAAAAAATATCAAGAGGCACAAAAAGATCCAAACTTAAAAAGCCTAGGTCTTGTTACCT
>MDSV01001299.1_pt1 | contig 11261 bp, 11 predicted proteins | sample 810851 | NCBI WGS metagenome assembly MDSV01 (sample SAMN05326640, study PRJNA326480) | marine metagenome | isolation source: seawater | place: Atlantic Ocean: North East | collected 2012 | reverse complement strand
TTTTTTTAGATCTAAAAATATCGGTATAAAAATATCAATTAAGGCTTTAAAAAATATAAAAATATGTTCAAAATATGACTTGTTGTTGCGAGAATGACTACAAATAAGAGTATTTTAGTCTAATTTAAGGTAGGAGAGATAAGTGACTGAAAAAGTCAAGGTAGAGCTTCCCAATCATGATTACTACGAAGCAGAGGTTGCTTGTCGTAATTCGTGCCCGGTAAAAACAGATGCACGCGGCTATTTATTAGCAACGGTCGCGGGTGATTATGAAAAAGCCTATGCTATTTCTCGTGCAACCAATCCGTTTGCATCAATTTGCGGTAAGGTATGTGGGGCTCCATGTGAGAAAGGGTGTCGTAGATCAGATGTAGATGAAGCTGTTGTTATCCGAAATATTAAGGGTTTTTTAACAGACAAAAGAGGACCTGAAACAGGTGATTTAATTACTCCGTTAACTTATTCTATTGCCCCCGGATCAACAAACCCTGATTCAAACGACTTCTCTGTTGCTGTAATAGGTGGTGGTTGTGCTGGCTATACATGTGCGCATGATTTAGCTCGTTTAGGTTACAAAATTACCATTTATGAACGTTGGGAGAAATCTGGTGGTCAATTAGTTCAGGGCGTTCCAATTAATCGTTTATCAAGAAAAGTAGTCGCTAATGAATTAGCTTCTATTGAAATGTTTGAGAATATAGAAGTCAAACATGGAGTTGATGTTGGAGTAGACATAACTTTTCAAGAATTAGAAGAAATTCATAATGTAATATTTATCGGAGTTGGCCTTTCAAAAGGAAGATTAATTCCGATTGGAAATTATGAGCATCCATCAGTTCACAAGGGATTAGAGTTTTTATTTGATTTTAACATGCGTGAAAAATGGGACCTTTCAAATACACGTTCTATCGTTATTGGTGGAGGTGATGTTGCATTTGATGTCGCCAGATCAGCCTTAAGATGTGGTTCCCCAGAAGTTCAGTTAGCATGTTTAGAGAGGGAACACCTAGGTGAAATGCCTGGATCAAAAGATGAGCGAGATGGCGGAAGAAGAGAAGGGGTTGTTTTTAATGATGGCTGGGGGCCTGATGAGATTTTAATAGAGAATGATAAGGTTGTAGGCTTAAGAGTTAAGAAAGTTAAAAGTGTTACGGATGAAAATGGAAATTTTTCTCCTAAATTTGAGGATGAATCTAGAATCATTGAAGGAGATGCCGTCTTTATGGCAGTTGGTCAGCAGTCAAATTTATCTTTCTTAGATGATACTGGGGTAGAAGTTACTCCACAAGGTTTAGTTAAAATCGAAAATGATGAAACATTACAAACATCAAAACAAAATGTTTTTTGTGGTGGTGATATTGCTTTAGGGCCTAAACTATTTATTAATGCAGTTGAATCTGGAAGTAGAGCCGCTAGAGGAATTCATGCATATTTAACAGAAACAAAACCCTTACAATTAGTAAGGAACATAACTTTCAAAGATTTAGGTGAATATGGACGAACATCAGATTATGTGGATGAAGAAAGAGAAGAAAGAGAAGAACTTCATATTGAGCCTGCAAAAGATCCGGAATTTAATACAACCCTAGAGTACGCAGAAAAAGAGGCAAAAGAACAGGCTGGGCGTTGTCTAGAATGTCACATCCATCCAACATTTGAAGCAGATATTTGCATTCTTTGTGGAGGATGTGTAGATGTATGCCCCTCCTATTGCTTATCGATGAAATCTCTAGATAAAGTAGATGGAGGAGACGATCTAAAAGTATTAGCTGAGGCAGAATTTGGAGATATGGCAGTTGCTCAAGAGGAGGCATCTGTCATGTTATTTGATCCGCTTAAATGTATTCGTTGCGGAATGTGCGCACAAAAATGTCCGACAGGAGCATGTAAAATGTCTGTTAATGAATTTGAAGATTGTTATGCAGAAGGCAGGTAATTATGGGGTTAACAATAGTTTTATTAATTTCAACATCTCTCTTAGGGGTCTTGTTTTTTAGTTTATTTGTATGGGGACTTAAAGACGGTCAATTTAAGGATAGCGAAGAAGCTAAGTATGTAATTTTTCGAGATTCTAAGGAACCAAAAGTAAAGGATTCCTAATTTAAAAAATTATGAAGAAGCCAAAAAGTATAAAAGAATTAAAAGAAGATTTATATAATAGACGAGAGGCTATAGCAGCAGGTTCTGCCTTGGCTTTAATGGGTGTAGCTACTCTCGGTGCAGGAGGCGCTCTATTTAAATACATGTGGCCCTTAGTTACCTATGGAGCTCCTACAAAATTTTTAATACCTATTGATGGGTTACCTGAACCGGGTGACGAAATTCTTTTTTCTGAAATGAAAACTCTTTTGAGGCGTCATTCCGAAGAGGAGGTTTTAGCTATATCCTTAGTTTGTACACATCTTGGATGTACGGTAAATAGAATAGAAACAGGATTTTTATGCCCATGTCATGGTTCGCAATATGACGGGGATGGCAATGTTGTTGGTGGACCAGCCCCCAAAACTCTTCCTTGGTTAGCTATTAAGCGAGTACCAGGTGACCAACTTGAAATCAATACGGGAGAAAACGTTCCGGAATTAACATATTTTAAATTTACATGATTTAATGAGAAGATTATGGAAGAATTAATAAATCCAATTAAAGAAAAAATTCAACAAGCAAAAGATTTAAATCGAAAGATTTTTACATCTATTGTGAAACATGGATTTGATAATACAGGATTAACCAAATCAAAAATTATGTTCAGCAATGTGTTGCTACATATTCAACCTGTAAAAATTCATAAACGTTCAGTAAAATTTAAAACTACTCTTGGATTAGGACTCATCACTACTTATATGTTTTTTGTATTAACTGTTACCGGTATTATTTTAATGTTTCACTATGTACCTTCTGCAGCAATTGGTCCTGATGGTTTTCCAGATGCGTATAGCCGAATGCTTAATCTAAGAAGTAATGTTTTTTGGGGTGAGTTTATGCGTAATATGCATAGATGGGCTGCTCATGGTATGGTTGCTTTTGTAGCGCTTCATATGTTGCGCGTGTATCTAACAGGCGCTCACAGAGGCGGCAGAGAATTTAATTGGGTAATTGGTTGTATTTTAGGATTATTGACAGTTTTTTTATCATATACAGGATATTTATTACCTTGGGATCAACTAGCTTATTGGGGAGTTAAGGTAGGAACTGAAATCGCAAGATTAGCTCCAGGCGGAGATATTATTAGGGGTGTCTTATTAGGTGACACTGATGTAGGTGCAGAAGCCTTACTAAGATTTTATGTCCTGCATGTAGCTGTCCTACCAGTTATTATGGGGTCTTTAATAGCATGGCATTTTTGGAGAATAAGAAAAGATGGGGGATTAGCTAGGCCTACGGACACAACAGGTGAAAAAGAAATTCCTGATGCCGATTTTGGAGATGTTAAGAATACATCTGTTTTTAAAACTGCTCGAAGTTATAAATTAGTAGAGCTGGTTAAGGGAAATGAACCTAAAGTTAACGAAGAAGTTGATCAAATGATGTTTGCATGGCCAAAATTAATTATTAGAGAGTCTATAGTTTTAGTAGCTGTCTTGGTATTTTTAAGCTATGTATCTGTATTTTTTGATGCTCCCTTAGAGCCGCCAGCTGATCCTAATAATCCTACGAATCCCTCTAAGGCTCCTTGGTATTTTTTAGGTCTTCAAGAACTCACTAGTTATGATGGTTTTATCGGAGGAATTGCTATTCCGGGTGCACTTGCTTTAGGTGTAATGGTACTTCCTTATATTGAAATGGCTTTAGAGACATTTACTAAAACTTATAGAAAAAATATTCCGGGAGTGTGGTTTGCTAAGGAACGAACATTAGAAAACTCATTATTTATTGCAATGTATATAGCTATGGGAATACTTATTATCATCGGTGTTTATTTTAGAGGCGAAAACTGGGCCATTATATATCCTTGGGATCCTCCAACAGGAGGACACCATTAATGTTCAAAGACTATAGACTTTTATCAATTCTAGCTTTTTTGGGCTTAGTATTAACTTTATTTTCCCTTATTAAGGCGTCTGACCAAGATTATGAAGATTGGCAAAAAGATTATTATAAAAGAATTGGTGAGAAAGAATACACTGTAGAAATTAAACAAGTGAATTTAGAAACTGCTGGAATAACTATGGTTGATAGGTGTCAATCTTGTCATATAGGAGCTTCTAATCCTGATGCTAAAGATTTTCCTCAACCGTTGACTTATCATCCCCCAATTGTACCTGGATTAGATAAGGATCCGCATGATTTTAACAAAATGGGTTGTGCTGTATGTCATGATGGCAATAGTAGGGCACTTGAAATGCACGATGCGCATGGTGAATTTCATGGGTGGCCAAGTTCTAGAAAAATGTTAGTAGGTAAAGAAACTCAGGCTAATTGTTTTCGTTGTCATACTCAAGAAGGTGGATCTCTTGCAGGAGCTAGTCATTTCGAAAAAGGAAGAGCATTATATTTAGAAAAAGCTTGTTGGGGATGTCATGCTATTGAAGGCGTATCTAATGCAAAACAAGCTCCCGAATTAACCAATGCAGGAGGAAAGCATGGTTACGATTATTTATATGAATCTATACAATATCCAAAAGCAAATGATGAAAATTCAAAGATGCCTAAATTTGACTGGGTTTATGATGAAGAAACTGTTTCAGCTCTAGCCACTTATTTAAAAGGACAAAGATCAAAAAATCTTAGATCGGATGAAAATACTCCATTAGGATATATTAAACCTAAATCAATAGAAAATAGAATAACCGTAGCTAGTACTGAAGCTGGAAGAGCTTTATTTGCTGGGGTTAATTATAAAGGGTCAACTTCTAGAGGAGGTTGTATTAATTGTCATGCTTGGAGAAATTTAGATGGAGATATTCAAGGAGGTCATATTGGACCTGAGTTAACATGGACTGTAAAAAATAGAGGTAAAGAATGGGTAAAAGAACATATTGTTAATTCTAGAACGCATGCTCCTGATTCAATAATGCCTTCTTTTAAACAGTATAATGATGCTGAGTTAGATAGCTTAGTAATGTATTTAGAAACTTTTTCATATGAAGTTGAGAATAAAGATTGGGAGAATATGTAATGAGAATATATACTCTAATTTCTCTTTTCTTAATATTATTTTCAATTTCATGTAATGCTAATTTGAATGAAAATCAGATTAAATATGCTCAGGAAATATATACAACTTACTGTGTTTCTTGTCATGGTGAAGATATGGATGGAAATGGTGAAGTGGCTGAACTATTGGAGCCTTACCCTAGAAATTTTACAAAATACCAGTTTGTCATTGCATATAAAGATAGATTCAGAAACTCTTTGTTAAATGGAGTTATGGGCTCTGCCATGCCACCTTGGAAAAATGTCTTATCAACAAATCAAATTGATTTATTGGTAGAATATATAGAGATGAAAATTTTAGAGAAAAATCCTGTTCAAGCATATTCAAGAATTGAGGTGACGATGCCAAGTCTTGGAGATAAAGATAATCGATTATTCATAGATAAAAATAATCCAAATATCAAGTTATTGGAAAAAGGAGACCCTTTAGCAGGTCATGCAGCGTATAATAAATACTGTACAGGCTGTCACGGAAGACTTGCGAATGGAAAAGGACCTAATGCCGATGCATTAGGCGTAGCTATTCCAAGAAATTTAATTAATAGACATTTTTTAAATCAATCGCATATTACTGATGAAAGATTATATAAATCTATATTATTGGGAGTTGCAGGGGCACCTATGCCGCCTCATGATCATTTATCAGATCAAACCATTTTTGATTTGATTTCATTTATTAGAAGTAATATTGAGGAAGATAAATAATGAAACAAGATTCAGCATCTAAATCAATTATAGTCACAGCCGTAATTTTTATGGGTTTTGCTTTGTCTTTTGGTCTTTTAGTCGCCTCAAAATATGTTGTTCCTACATTAGGAAATATAGAGTATCTTTCGGCACCTCGTATGAGAATGTGGCATACTAATGCTATTTTGTATGGATGGCTATTGCCTGCTAATATGGGGACATTACTTTGGATCTTACCGAGAATTTTACATACAAAGTTATTTTCAGAGGCCTTAGGAGTGATATCAGGTATTATTTATAATATTGGCATTATAGGTGGTCTTATTGGAATTCTTTTAGGAAATGTTAAAAACATTGAGTATGGTGAAATTGGCTCACCATATGATTATTTAATTATTCTCAGTTGGATTTTGTTTGGAATAAATGTCATTGGTACGATTGCAAAAAGAAAGGTTAAATATTTATATGTAAGTGTATGGTATACATTAGGTTCAGTTATCTGGACAGCTTTTGTTATGGTTACAGGCCATATTCTTACCCAATATGTTACAGGAATAAATCAAGCTAATCTTAATTGGTTTTTTGTTCATAATGTAGTTGGGCTGATATTTACTCCATTAGGAGTTGCTACTGCTTATTATTTGATCCCTAAGGAGTTAAATACTCCTATTTATTCTCATAAGCTTAGCATGATTGGTTTTTGGGTGATTTCCTTTGTTTATGTTTGGACTGGCGCACACCATATGCTTCATGGACCAAGTGCTAATTGGCTCGAGACTGTAGCAAGTGTATTTTCATTTAGTTTAATTATTCCTGTGATTGCGGTTATTGTAAATTTTTTAGGAACATTTGCAACAACACCTAGCGAAAGAAGATATAAAGGCCCGATACCTAAATTTTTAATGGCTGGAACCATATATTATTTGTTGACCTGTATACAAGGACCCTTACAAGCCATACCTGAGCTAAATATTTATTGGAGTAAAAACGATTACATAATCGGCCACGCTCACATGGCATTATTAGGAGCTTTTTCATTTTTTGCTATTGCTGGTGTTTATTATGTAATACCAAAAATTGCTGGTAGGCAATTATTTGATACTAAATTAGCTGATCAAACCTTCTGGATTATGTTTATTGCAACCATTCCATTTTTTGGATCTCTGTTTATATCAGGTATGATTCAGGGACAAATGTGGTTGAACCCAGAAAATACTTTTGTTCAAACGCTTATGGCTACTAAACCTTGGCATGTTATTCGTGCGCTATCAGGAGGTTTTATAATTGTTGCGTATTTCTTGTTTGTTCATAATATATTAATGACATTAATAGGAAAAAGTAAGAAAAATCAAGAGATCACAGAGGAGATCTCATGATTAAGTTGGATGTAGAAAAAAACTTATTTCTAATCGGTTTGTTCGCTTTTTTATTATTTTCTATTGGAGCTATTACCACAACAATTATTCCTCCACTTGTAGATGAGTCGATGTGGTCAGCTGGTACAAATGTAGTTCATCAATATACTGATCAAGAATTACGTGGTATTGAAATTTATAAACGAGAAGGATGTGTATATTGTCATACACAGCAAATTAGAGATTTAGAATCTGATCAAATACGTTATGGGTGGAGATTAGTTCACGCTCCTGTTTCAGAAGCTTGGGAATATGTTAATGACCAATATTCTTTTTTAGGTACTAAAAGAACAGGACCAGATTTATCACGAGTTGGTGGTAAATATTCATCTGAATGGCATTGGTCTCACTTTAAGAATCCTAGAAATATGGGGGAGCAATATGAGTCTCCTAATGGGAAGTATCAAGCTGCTTCCATCATGCCTTCCTATAATTATCTCAGTGATGAAGAGATAAAGGACCTTACTGCTTACATCCAAACTTTAGGACGAAATAAGGATTGGAGAATCTTGGATGGCGAAAAACTAAATGATTATGAAAAATAAAATGTTATTATGAGTGAAAGTGAAAAATATATTTTAGAAAAAACTACCGAAATAAAACAAGGTCATGCAGGTGTTAGTAAATTTGTTCTTGGTGTCATAACTTTCATGACTTTGTTATGCATTACTTATTTGATAGTGAATATATAGTACTTTGGAATCTTTAATTACATCCATGTTAGCAGGTCTAGGCTTAGGATGGATTGCTATACCCCACTGTTATGGAATGTGTGGTCCTTTACATATATCTGTTTGCGCAGCACACCGTAATAAAAGTACCCAAGCATTAACATTGTTTAATATAGGTCGAATTTTTGGGTATACCTCTGCAGGTCTGCTATTTGGTGCATTTGGAGAGTTTATTAATCTTGGTCCATCTAACTATTGTTGTAATCTATTAGAATACCCTATTCGAGGAGCATTATTAGCATTACTTTTTCCAGGTATAACCATGCTTTTAATTGGTATTCTTGGTTTTAGAAATAAAAAATTATTAACACCAAAAGTAAGTTGGATTTCTAAAATGTTTTTTGGAGGGAGAATTAAGCTTGCGGCTGGAGGAGCTTGTACAACATTTATCCCATGTGGAATGTTATATGCCGCCTTTGCGATGGCTATTGGGACAGGAAGTTGGATTGGCGGTTCTATATTTATGCTTTCTTTTGCTCTTACCCAAACTTTTTTTATGCAATTAGGAATTTCTGTTGGAAGATTAATTAACAAAATTTGGACTAAACGTGTTGATTGGTTTTTCCCTATATTTTGTGTTTTATTAGGTGTAATTTATATATTTTTATTTTTCCAAAAAATACAACCATTATAAAAATGAGTGAATTATGTATAGTCTGTAGTCGAGATGTTCCCAAGGGAATGAAAGACTTTTGCTGTCCTGGTTGTTCAGCTGTCCATACTATTATTGGTCAATTAGGACTGCATGGAAAAGAGAAAGATGATCGCATTCAAATGCTTTTGGAAGGTGTATTTCCAAATGGTGAAGAAGTAGAAGATACTATTGACGAATCTAACAATTCGCAATCATTATCCTTTGTAATTGAAGGAATGGTTTGTCCGGCATGCGCATGGTTAATTCATAATCGTCTAAAGAAATTAATAGGAATAGGAAAAGTAAACGTTAATTTTATATCTGAATTATGTGAAATACAATTTAATCAGATGAAAGTAGGTGAAGAAAATATTTCTAATGCTATCAAGGCATTGGGATATGAATTACATGAGGATGCAGATTATCAATATGGATTTGATTATTTTCGCTTTGGGGCAGGATGGTTCTTTGCATTAAACTGCATGATGATTTCTTTTGTTGTTTATTCAGCAGAGCATTGGGATATTCCATTAACAATTAAATGGATATGTAGTATTCTTTTGATTTTATTTGGAACGCTTGTCCCTTTTTATTCGGCAAGAAATACTTTTAAAATGGGATTACGTCAACTTACTTTATGCTCATTTCGAATGGAAAGCTTAGTTGTGATTTCTACATCTGCAGCATGGATATATTCATTAATTTCTATATATATCGGAAACTTTGAAAGATTATATTTTGATGTTGTTGCTTTATTATTAATGTTAATTGAAACAGGAAATTTAATTACATCATCATTTTACAGAAAATTACATCAAAGAGTGCATTCTTTATCTTGGAAATTACCTAAAAAAGTTAGAATAAAAGATGATAATTTTTTACCAATAAATCAATTAGAGGCTGGATGTAAATTTAAAGTTAAAAGAGGGGAATTTGTACCCACCGATGGAGTTTTACTTGATCAGGCAGAATTTGATCATAGTTTAATCACTGGAGAGTCATCTGGCATTATGATGAATAAGGGTCATTATGTTGGAGCTGGATCCAAATTATTATCAGAAAGCGCTTTATTAATAATTCCTCCTTCTGGACGCGCTAATTTATTAGAAAGAATTATAGAAAGTACAATTGAAGCATTTAATACTAAAAAGAAGCAACCAACATTAGGAGACACGATTAGTCAAATTTTTGTTCCAGTTATCGGTATAATTGCATTATTTACATTATCTTGGTGTTGTTTTGAAGGATATCCTGCAGACGGTTTTTCTCGGTTTTTAAGTATTCTTATTGTGGCCTGCCCTTGTGCATTTGGTATTGCCGAACCATTAGTATTGACCTCAGCTATTGATAAAATTCGGCAGTTTGGTATTCAAATTTTTAATGGATCTATTCTTTCATCTAAAGTTAATCGAGTTGTTTTTGATAAAACCGGTACGCTTACCTATGGTAAACCTCAAGTTAGTAGCATTGAGTGGTTGGTAAAAGAGAATTCAATATGGCTAGATATTTTATCATCTTTAGAAAATGAAATTGAGCATCCTATTGCAAAAGCATGCACTGGTTTAGGAAGTCCTAAGTCTATTTCGAATCGTATTATTTCGCATAATGAGGTTTCAGCTTTTTTTGAAGGAAAAAAATATCGAGCCGGAAGCCGAGAAAGTTATCCAGATGTTGATATTCCGGATAAATTAAAAAATTCAACTCTGGTTTTATTTGGTGATGAGAAAACATGTTTTTTAATTATTGGGTTGATGGATCAGGCACGAAATGAAAGTAGCGAACTTATTTCTTCATTTCATAATATAGGTATTAAAACCTCTATGTTTTCTGGTGATCGCCAAGAAGTAGCCAATTTAATAGGTAGGGAAGTCGGAATTAAAGATTCTCGAGGATTAATGAAAAGTGAAGATAAGCAAAAAAATATTATCGATTTACAAAATAATGGCGAAGTTGTAATGATGATAGGAGATGGAATAAACGATGCTCAAGCATTGGCGACTGCAGATATTGGAATATCCGTATACTCAGGACAAATTCCAGCTAAAATGAGTTCAGATGGTGTATTTTTGAAAGCAGGTATTAATGCTCTTAATAAAATTCCTATTATGCAGTCGATAGTTCAAAAAAAAATTCGTTTAAATTATGGGTGGGCTTTTTTATATAATGTAATTGGTATTTTTTTAGCCATGATTGGATGGCTTTCTCCTAAATATTGTGCGGTTGGAATGGTTTTTTCGAATTTTGTTGTTATTTATAATTCATTATTTTGGAAAAAATCTATGTATCAATAAAATAATGCTTCTATGAATTTATAGAAATTTTTTTGAATGAAATTGTTTATTTAATTTTAAATTATGAAATAAATATAATGATTATGAATTTTAAAAAATGGTTTATTCATCCAGCAATAAGGATAGCGCTATCAGTTCTATCAGGATTATCTTTCTTTTTATTATGTATGATTCTTCCTTTAGTAGGACCAGCAGGAAGTCGTGTCGAACATTCACTAGCAAACAAAGTTATTTTCGTAAGTTGGCTGATTTTCACATTGCTAATTTCTATTTTATCTTTTTTTTCAAAAAAAATGAGCAATAATAATAAAAATGAAGATATGCCCCTGTCTTCACTATTATTAATAAT
>MDSV01150331.1_pt1 | contig 11262 bp, 8 predicted proteins | sample 810851 | NCBI WGS metagenome assembly MDSV01 (sample SAMN05326640, study PRJNA326480) | marine metagenome | isolation source: seawater | place: Atlantic Ocean: North East | collected 2012 | reverse complement strand
GGAATTAGTTGGTGGACACTGGGGGATTTGAACCCCCGGCCTCTTGAGTGCCACTCAAGCGATCTTCCAACTGATCTAAGCACCTGATATTTTGCCTAAGGCAGGAGTCTTGTATATCGAATATAGTACAATCATACTCATGCAGTCCATAACAAAATCAGGATATTTACGAATAAAAATGAGGATTATTCAACAAAATAGGTTTATAACACGCTGATTATTACAAGATTCATGCACAGATTGATGTTGGCTATGCTTTTCATTTTGGCAAGTATCATCCCGGGATGCACTGAGGAAATAATTGAGGGATGTACTGATGATTCAGCAATCAATTTCAATGAAAACGCGAACGAGGATGACGGTTCGTGCGAAAACCTGTCGTTTTTTGAAGCAGTTAGTGGCTGTACTGATTCTGCTGCGCTGAACTATGATTCGACCGCTACCGAAGATGATGGCTCGTGCGAGTATTCTAGCGAAATTGATGGCGACGATGATACCGGTGATGGTAGCGGTGATTCAGGCGATGAAGAAGAACAACAAACCGATAGTGATGGTGACGGTGTACCAGATGATGAAGACCAATGTCCTGGAGAAGATGACAACACCGATGATGATGCTTCAGGAGAACCTGATTGCATTGAAAATTCTAGTTAATCAGAGTGAGAGACTTGTAGGTTGATGGTTCTATGAGGGCAAAATCTTCCCTTATGATAGTCATCATATTTTTTTGTTCATTTACCTCCCAGATTACCGATGGCGATTTTGAGTCTAGAAAATCAGCGTACTCCTCTCCATCGGACCATTATCATGATTATCTCGCAGCAGAGATTTACGCAGAACTAGCAAGTACTGGACAAAGCAATATTGTCAGTATAGATGGGGACGGTAATTCATTTATTGCATGCGGTCAGTTCAACGGCACGATTTCCTCCTACGGAGTAAGCTCATTTTCTGGTTTTGATTTATTTATCGCTCATGGGGCTGGAAGCACTAATCTTCAAGTCTTTACCGTTGAAGTAGAAGGTAATGCTGAATGCTCACGAGTTGCGGCTCATGGAGACAACCGATCTACAATTGTTGGATGGTTTGATGGGACTTTACGATACGGAAACACCACCATTGAGTCATTAGGAAAGGCTGGATTCGCCTTGCAAATGAACCATACAAACGGTGAAATCCTCCATCATTATGTCTTGGATTCGGACATTCTCGACTGGAATGATTACATTTACGGAATTGACATTCTCGAAGGTGGTGGCGTTGTAATGGCTGGATCTTCGAAAGGAAATTTGACAAATCAAAGTCAAGGTAAGAACAATGCTACATGCTCCCAAATATGCGCTGTAATCGCTGTTTTGAACGATAACCTGACGGTTCAGGAGTTCACATTTGTTTCGGGCAACAAGGGAGTAGTAGCGAAAGATGTCGCCCAACACACGATTACCAATTCGCTCATTATTGTTGGAAATTTCTTAGAAGATTTGCAGTTTGATGGAGCAAGTATTTTCCCGCCAAGCTCTAACGGTAAGTCAGATATATTTGTTGCAGAATATGTAATTGGGCAAGGGTGGACCAATTCGATAACTGTGGGCGGTGCTGGCACAGATGTTCCCCACAGTATCACTAAAGTTGGCTCAAATCATTTCATCTCTGCTCATGTCACTCATCAAACAACTCCGCTAAATGTTTCTAGCGGGCAATCGATTAGTTCAACAGTTGGTGGGAAAGACATTCTGTTGCTAGAAGTAGACTCGTCTGCAAATTATTTGAGTCACAGAATAATCGGGTCAACGGGTGATGATTACCCTGGAGACCTTACCTTCGTGGATTCAAGTTTTGTTGCAGTTACAGGAGTTATGGGCGGAGAACTATTGGTGGACAACAATACCATTGGGCAAAACGGACAAAACAACCTGTTACTGGCCAAAATCGATAAATCCGGGCAAGGGAATGACAAATTTTTCATCTCAAATGGAAGCGGTTCCTCGGATGGGAGAGGAAACGGAATTACTGGCATTGGGAATAATTCCTTGATACTAGGTGGTCGGTTGGCACCGGGAACAACTTACATTGACGGTAGTAATGTAGGTGGCACTACAGAAACAGGTGTTATTTTGATGGTTTTCGAAGATACAGATAACGATGGGATTGCTCAGCCTATCGACAACTGCCCTCACATATACAACCCATTACAGAATAACCACGAAGGGGATAGCCTAGGGGATCTCTGTGATGATGACATTGACAATGATGGAATTGAAAATGCTAACGACAACTGTCCCATGGGGGAGACGTATTGGTCCTCCACAGTAGAAAACGATTGGGATCAAGATGGTTGCAAAGACGACGAAGCTGGAGAAACGGACATCGATAACGATGGTATCACAAATGCCCACGATGATTGTATGAGAGGTACAACTGGAAACGAAATCCATGATTTGGCCAATGATAGAGATGCAGATGGTTGCTTTGATAACGAAGATAATGATGATGATGGGGACAACATCCTTGACCATTCGGATCAATGTACAGGCCCAACAAGCGTCGTTAAAACCGGTGATTGGGTAGATTTAGACAACGATGGATGTCATGACACCAAACCAGGACAGTATGGTGAGGACATGAATGATGACAACGACGGATTCGATGATCCAGTTGATGATTGTCCGAATCTCCTGGGTGATTCAACCAAAGGAAAATCTGGTTGCCCAGATTCTGACGGAGATTCATGGGCAAATGATGTCGATGATTGCCCAGGAATTTGGGGCACCTCTCAAATTAATAGAAGGGGATGCCTAGACGTCGATGGTGATGGATACTCTAACTCCGATGAGGGATATACCGTTGCTGACGGAGCAGATGCCTTTCCCGAAGATTATACTCAGTGGCGAGACGTAGACATGGATGGATTCGGTGACAACAGAGACGGATTTCAAGCAGACGATTGCCTTAATGTGGGGGGTTCATCATTTTTCGATAGATTTGGTTGTCCCGATTCAGATGGCGATGGATATTCAGACCCATCAGTTGACTGGGACTTTGATGATGGAGCCGATAGATTTGCCAATGAGCCCTCTCAATGGGCGGACTCCGATAATGACGGATACGGAGACAATCCTGCGGGCGTTGAGTGGGATGAATGTCCTAACGAGTTCGGGAATTCAACCGTGGATAGGTTTGGATGCATTGATACTGATGGGGACGGACATTCTGATGGCGGTGCAGATGCGTTCCCAAATGATAAATCACAGCACATGGACGTAGATGGCGATGGATTTGGAGACAATGAAAATGGTTCCAATGGAGATGCATGTCCGAACCTTCATGGCTCGTCAATGCACGATCGACGTGGTTGTTATGACAGCGATGGTGACGGTTTTTCAAACCCCGATGATGACTGGGGATTGCTAGAGGGTGCTGATTTCTTCCCTGCCGACGAAACCCAGTGGGGTGACTATGACGGAGATGGCTTCGGCGACAACTCTTCTGGAAACAAAGGTGATGCTTGCCCAATAGTTCATGGCTTATCCATGGATGATCGTTTCGGATGCCCGGATACTGACGCTGATGGACTATCTGATCCTGATAGCAACTGGACAACCGATGACGGTGCTGATCTTTGTCCTGATGACGCTGGTGATGCTTGCCTGGCCTACATCATGAAACACCCCGGAGATGTTGTTAACAAACACGGTGGATTCATTTTTCCTACAATAATTGTGGTATTGGTGATATTCAGAACCTGGCGCCAAAGGCAGTTGGAAATTTCATCCGACGAGGCGGTGGATTTCACGACTTCTGACAACGATTATGTTTAAGAATGAGCACAATAAGGTAAGATGGAAGAGAGCGTGTTTATACCATGGCAGTACCGTATGATGATTTCGAAGGATACGTGCGAGGAGGTGGCCGATTTGTCCAGCTCATTTCCAGAGACATTGTTCGGCTCGAAGGCGCCTGCATCAAGGTCGCTCGTGTAGGAAAGAAACGCCTCGTGAGGTGGGATAACCAATCACTTTCGTTGCACGTATACAGTTTTGAAACGAAAGAGTGGATCGCGGTTGTTGTGGACCAGGATATCGTTGAAGAAAACGATGACATCGCTCGAATGCGTGATTCATACCCGGAATTCGAAAGTGGAGAGCCAACATCGTTCAACGATGTCGTTAAGATATTCTCAACGGACTCATCAGTGAATGACGTGCTGATTTGGCTACCGTTGTACGCCCCCATGCTCAGTCACGACGGTGGCGAGGGAACAAGGGATCAAGACTTACTCAGCAATAACCTCAAACTAGCAAAATGGGCGCTTGAGGAGAGCAACGGACCGAGACCTGACGACTTGGACACCTGGAAAGGGAAAACCGTCGTCGTTTCAGGATTCAGGGAGGATCTGCCAGAGGAATTAAGCGATATATGTCAGCGAATTCACTGGGGATATCCCACACGAGAAGAGATTTACAAGTTGCTAACAGGTTACACTGCAGAGTACGAGAACGGTAGATTTCGCCACCTTGAGTCCACGCCAAATCGCAGTTCCATTCTGGATGATTTCGGTTGTCAAGACGAACGAGATGACTACTTTGAATTGATGTGGGGCAGCAGTCTTTTGGACATCGTTTCAGCAGCAAGGGGACTTGACCTCCAGGATTGCAAGGTCTCCATTGTCTCTGCCATCCGAAACAAAGAGTTGAATTCAGATTCTGACGATGTTCATAAACAGGTGATGGACTCCAAGGTTTCAATTTTGGATAGGGATGGCCTGCTGAAAGTCGAGCCGAAATCGCAGGACAAGGTCGTTGGATTGCAGAAACTTCAGTCGTGGATTCAATCAAAAAAACCTCTGTTTCAACACCCCGACATTGCAGTACAACACGGAATCAAGCCGTTGAAAGGCCTGCTTCTCACAGGTGTTCCAGGTTGTGGAAAGTCGTTGATCGCAAAAGAAATTGCGAGCGAGCGAGGATTGGACGTTCCACTCGTAAGTTTCGACCTTGGGAACTTGATGAATCGCTATGTTGGTCAAACCGAGGAAAACATGAACCGAGCACTGCTTCAAGCAGAGGGCATGGCGCCGTGCGTCTTGTGGATTGATGAATTCGAAAAGATGTTTTCCTCAGCAGGAAACGATCAGAGCAGCCATGAAGTCACTCAACGCATCAACGCTGCTTTCCTGAAATGGATGGAAGAAAAGTCTGAAGCCGTGTTTGTGGTAGCGACATCCAACGATTTGAGCAACATCAAAGCAGAATACACCCGAACGGGGCGCTGGGATTCAACCTTCTTCTTTGACCTACCATCGTTACATGAACGGTATCAAATTTTGAAACTGAACCTCGACAATTACGCCGGCAAAGGCGGACATGAACTGAGCGAGGACGAAATAAGGAACGTCGCACAGGAGCTCGAAGGCTGGGCCAGTTCAGATGTTGCACAACTGGCAAAGAACGCCAAAATGCGTGCGTTTGAATCTCTCGGGAACAATCTATCTGTGGAATCCACCATTACCATGGAACATATCAGGTATGTGTTGGACCAACGGCTGATATCCCCCATGAAGGATAAAGACGAACTGCGACTTTACAGCATTCGCCATGCGGGTGTAAATTACACTCCCGCCTCCACCTATGAGGATGGAGATCAGGCTGTTCCTCTCATTCCACCCAACATCGGGGACCAAATCAACCGCTAAGGAAAATCGCAAGAGAGGGAAGAAAGATGTCAGACCGAAAATCCAGAACCATCGTGCTAGAACTTATTGACGGCACGCTTTTTGCAAGCGATGAAGAATTCGTTGGCGAGGAATGTGAAAAATTGATTGAACTCTTCGGAGAAGCCTTTGGTGAAGTCTATTCAACCTATACGCCAGACCACGACAAGCGTCGCCCAGGAGCACCGCATGTCGATAAAAACAACAACAAGAACACGAATACGAATTAGGTGATTACATGAGCCAAGTAACAGTCAAAGGAGAACTAATCGCTACTCGGCAAGAACTCCTTGATGCATTCAGTAATTATGACCTGAGTATTTACGCACACAACCAATTCAAATTTTACGAGGAGATTGATGGGTATAATTGTCTACTCACCGTTTCAAAAAAGGGGCATTTAGACGGTAAGTGGTCAATCCAATATAAATATGAAAGCCATGAGACCAAAACCATTTATCGGCAATCAAAATTTTCATTCCTTCAAGATTTGATTAAAGATACAAAAAGGAGGCGCCAGGAAGAGGAACGTCGCCGAAAGGAAGAGGATGAACGACGGCGCAGGCAACGAGAGGAAGAAAAGCGACGGGCGATTGATGCAACAAACCAAGCCCTTTCCACAGCATCTCAACACCTTGAGAATGAGAAGTTTGAGCAAGCGAGGAAAGTACTCAACAACGTGCGGTCAACATCCGCAAAAGCAAGCATGAGCGGCGAAGTCGACAATATGTTGGACCAAATCAACGGCCAACTCCGGAATTGGATGACGGCACGCCTCGCAGAAATCCAAACTCATATTCAATCAAAAAATTGGGACGAAGCCAAATCTGAACTTGACCAACTGTCTTCATCAAGGATTCAAATGGCCAACTGCACGGGCAAGGTCGAAGCCTTGTACAAAAAATTGGCCTCAGCAAAAGAAGCATGGAGGAAAGCTGAGGAAGCCAGGAAACGCAAGGTGGTCATTGCCTTGGCAACATCGGCTTTTGAAGATTGGAAACCGAATGAAAGCCTCTCGAATTTCCTTAAAGGTTCTCCACAACAAGAATTCCAAGCCTTTGTGATCAAGAACATTGACGACCCTCTCATCAAGGAAGTCTCAGCTTGGAGGAATGAATCGGCGATTCAGAACAAGGTCCAGTTGCGGTGGGAGGAAACAGCCACCCTGTACATTCAGGAACGACTCAGCCAGTTGATTGTGACAATGGACCGAAGGAATGTGCTTACCGATGAACGTCTGGCAGAAGGCCACCCGAGCGAGGACAAAGCGTGGATGGAAAACCAACTTATTACCTACGCTGAAGAACTCGAAACCGGCATGAAAGATGCCGTCACTCTGTTTAATGTCCCGGTCAACGACGACTTACTGGGGACCTTACAGGCCAAGCACGCCGAAGCAGAAAATGAATGGCTCATTGAAAAGCAAAAAGAAGCCAACCGTGATCACGCACTTCGAGCCATTGGGGCTTGGTTAGGGGTTGAAGGGCAAGAGAAAGATTTGGTCTCGCGAGTGAGTGAAACATACCGCGGTTCCATAATCCCATTGATTTGGCACAAACAGGCAGACGGAAGCGAGGTCCGGATACGCAAAAAGGACGAAATCCTTTCCCTCATCCAAGCCGGGGCCAATCTCAAGATTTCCATAAAGGAGAGTTATAGCGTGGCTGAGCAGAATCGACTCGGTCACCTTAAAGAAGATCCGAATCGAGAAGTCACAGACGCATGAGGTGAGTTGTTGTGACTCATGTGTTGAACGTTGGCCATCTTGAACCGCAATCAACCATTTATGGACCAGGAAACCGATTTGTCATATGGACGCAGGGTTGTACTCTTGGCTGCAAAGGTTGCTGGAATGAACAATTCTGGCCAGAATCTGGTGGTAAACAATGGAGCATCGATGACCTTGTTCAGGAGATTATGGCAACAAAGGACATCGAAGGCATCACGTTGTTGGGCGGAGAACCGTTTCAGCAACTAACTGCAGTTCGTGAGCTGATTAATACCGTAAAGGCACACGGGCTGACAGTGTTTCTTTACACGGGTTATGAAAAGAAAGAATTCAGTGAGGCCATGTGGGAAACGTTCCATGCTTGCGATATTGTCGTAACGGGCCGCTACAGGGAATCTTTGAGGTCCACTTTTTTGCAATGGAGGGGCTCGTCCAATCAGGAAGTTGATTTCCCATCACCTGCATATCATGATATTAGCCCGAGGGAAGTGCGACAGGTTGAATTTCATATCGAAAACGGTGAGTTGCGCCTTTACGGCTACCCTACAGAAGAAGAGCGGGCATGGTGAATAAGAATGTTCTATGATTCATGGAGACCCATCATGATTCCAGCCTTTGGAATGCTGAGCGTCGTGGCGTTTATTTACCTTGAAAAGTACAAAGACAAGTCCGCAGATGATTGGCTACATACCAATAAAAAGATGTTCCATGAGATTCTTTACATTGTTAGTAGGTACGGAACCGCCATCTCGGCAGCCTTCGGGTTCATTGGGTACGGGCTCATTACTTGGGTGGGCTTGGGCGGCTTTCCAGTTTTTGAAATTCCACCCTTTTTTGAATTTCAATTCGTCGTATTGATGTCAACGCTGATTTGGTCGCAAATCCGTCAAGAATACACCCATGCATTGTTTGAACGCGTGGTAGAAGAAATACCTTGGATCCTCGATGATGAAGAAACCATGAATCGAGCCAAAGAAATTATAATGAAAGTTCAAGGAAAGATGGAAAATTTAGATGCTATTATTCAAGAGGTTAAGTTAGAACTCGAATCCACCAATAAAGAGCTTGAGGACCTTGAAAAGGAGGAAAAAGAACGTCAGGAGAACCTCTCAAAGATGAGGCAACAAATCGAACAAAACAACCGAGATATCCAAAAAATCATGGATGCCAATGACAACCTTGTCCAGCCCCTTAAGAACGCAAAAGGTGAAATGAAAGAAACGAAATTTGCCCTAGATGAGGCAACGGCTGAATTCAGTAAACTCCAAAAAATGCTGCAGCATTACAATGACTCGACCAAAAATATGCAAGATGATGTCGATGCAGTGGATCTCGAGATAGAAGACGCATTCCGAGAAATATCAACTCAATGGGCTCAACTACTGAAGGAATTCGACGAGCAATACCCTGCGGCGAGCGCCAACGAGAAGAAACTACGTCGTTATATGCTAGAGATACCCGTTTTGGAGAGGAAAAACGAGTTCCTCAAGGAACTTATCGACAAGCAAGTGAAAGAATTACCCCTGGCCTCAAGGCAAAAACTAGATCTCGAAGTCAGCGATTTCAAGCGCAAAAGAATTCAGGATTATCTCATTTGTCAGGTATGTAAGCAACCCAAAAAAGATGGTTGTACCTGTGGAGGCTCCGGACCTTTGTTCTCTTCATGAACATCGAAACCACACGGAATCTGGTTAAATGAACCTATCAAATCACTTATCATGTGCCACCTCAACACCAATTCATGGCAGTATGGAGAGGGGTGGCAATAACCCTGATTCTTCTCCTGTCGCTCATGCCAACGACCGTGGCGGATAATACGAATGAGAACCTTGTTTCTCCGGAGAGCACAACATACTCTTACGAGGAATATATTGGGTATTTTGTTGCCCCTGATAGAGCGTTCAACGGAAACACATCATCCAATAATTACAGCAGAATCATTACATCATGTCTGTACTATGTTGGGAATCTTGCCTGCGAAGATGGAGAATACTTCATCGATGCTGTCTACACCATTAGTTTCCAGAGCGATGTTGAATACGTGAACGTATCCACAATATCGAAAACGGGGTACTTGTCCTATGGAGATCCTTGGAATCTCGAATTAAGCATCTCTGCAATTCATAAGAACGGAACGGACGTATTGTGGTCCGACAATGCGACACCAGGTTACATCAACACATCCTCATACGAAGTCAATAATACTGGGCCAATACCTGTACGTGATAACAACACAATAAGTTTGCTATTTTCAATCCGTACAAATCCCTTTTGGGTCGATGAAAGAGATGTGGAAATACGTTTGAATCACATATCAGCCACCAAAGTGGTCTGGGGATGTTTTGACCCAGCCGCTAACAATTATTCTCCTAATGCCACGGACAGCGACGATAGTTGCGATTACGACCTAGATGATGACGGGGTGCTTGACGCAGATGAAGTCCCTGGTTGTACAGATACATCAGCCAATAATTTTGACTCTTTGGCAACGGACGATGACGGCTCATGTGATTACGATCTCGATGATGACGGCGTTTTAGATGCAAATGAAGTTCAAGGGTGCACAGACCCAGTAGCAAATAATTTCCAAGCAAATGCTACAGATGAAGACGGCTCTTGCGACTACGATCTAGACGACGACGGAGTGTTGGACATCAACGAGGTCATCGGATGCACAGATTCATCTGCAAACAACTATCAATCCAATGCAACCGATGACGACGGCTCATGCGATTATGATTTGGATAATGACGGCGTCTTAGATGCCGACGAAGTTTCAGGATGCACCGATATTTCTGCTAATAATTTCAATCCTAACGCTACAGATACCGACGAATCATGCGACTATGATATGGACAATGACGGCGTTCTGGATGTGGACGAAATCGATGGATGTACCGACCAATTGGCGAATAACTTCAACTTGACCGCCACAGAAGATGACGGTTCATGTGATTATGACCTCGATAATGATGGTGTGATGGATGCTTCAGACATTTATCCAAATTGTGATGATTTAGGAAAAGATATCGATGAGGATGGATTATCGGACGCATGTGAAGATTTTCCAAATGACAAAGACAACGATGGTTACAGTGATTCACACGAAGAACACTGTGAATCCTCATTAGAAGATCCAAACGCAACGCCTGATTATCCGAACAAATATTGTGCGGATAAACTCGGTGTTGTTGATTTGTACAATTATTGCAAAGAAGACGGGTTGACAATGAAGTGTATCAATCTGGCTTCAAAACATCTGGAATGGTGGAACTATGTCGGTTTAATGACATTCATCGGAATACCTTTGGCATTTTTCACCCCACTGCGGCCGTGGATAATGAGCATTTTTAGGAAAAAGGAGCTTACTACCATTGAAAGAATACACGGAGAAACCCGAGAATACATCGAGACGGAATTTAACAAATTTGAACAAAAATTCTTGGGCACAATGAAACATAGCCCTGATAAGCAAAGCGTTGATTTGTTGGAGAAGATAGACTTGGAATTAGGAATTCTTTCCTATGAACTCAAGAAATACATCGATAAAAAGCACGCAAAAGATTTGTTAAATGAAAAAATCCCAGGCGACCCACGAATCCTTCTCCGGGAACATGTTGATGAATCAAAGGAAAATGCGAAAAATCAACTTATTAAGGCAATAAGCAGCGATGAGGAAGAATGAAATTGAAAATTGTCGATGTTAATCAGACTAAGTGGTTTACTTCGTATATTGATGGAAGTGGACACTGCGGGATTTGAACCCGCGGCCTCTTGAGTGCCACTCAAGCGATCTTCCAACTGATCTAAGCGCCCAACGTAT
>MDSV01242223.1_pt1 | contig 11263 bp, 21 predicted proteins | sample 810851 | NCBI WGS metagenome assembly MDSV01 (sample SAMN05326640, study PRJNA326480) | marine metagenome | isolation source: seawater | place: Atlantic Ocean: North East | collected 2012 | reverse complement strand
CTTCTTAAATCACCTTCAACAGTATAATTCCCATCAATTAGCTCTCTTATTTTCATAATTTCATTATCATTAAGATCGTTCACTCTTCTCTCAGAGTTCAAACCTGCTTTTTCTCTTATCTGTTTAGCTTTAGTTCTACCTATACCATAAATATAGGTTAATGCTATATCAACACGCTTACCTGTTGGTATATTTACACCTGCTATCCGAGCCAAATTAATTCTCCTAAAATTGCAACCAATAAACCACAAACAATAAAGATGCTGTACTCTTTAAAAAGATACTAAAGCGCGAGATTATGTTAATCCTAGGCACTGAAGTCAACCTTTTGCTTCAAACTTATCGTCTAAAACGTCCAAAATTTTCTCTTCAACCTCTTTAGAGCTTAGCATACCATCTACAGACCTTAAAAGACCAGTATTTCTGTAAAATTCTAATAAAGGTGCTGTATGCTGATGATATGCCTCAAGACGATTTTTCATGACTTCTACAGAGTCGTCAGATCTTCTTGAAAACTCACTTTTTCCACAAAAATCACAAACTCCTAATTTATCAGGGTTTTTAAAGTTATCATTGTAAACTGCCCCGCAATTAGAACAAGTAAACCTTCCAGTTATTCTATTTATTAGTTGAGAGTCATCTACCTTCAACTCTATAACATGTGAAAGAGACTTACTTTTATCACGTAAAAGCTTTTCTAAAGCTTCAGCTTGACCAGTTGTCCTGGGAAAACCATCAAGAATAAAAGCAGACGAGCCAATTTCAGCAATTTTATCAGATATAATACCAATCATTATTTCATCGGGTACAAACTCGCCTTTATCCATTATCTCTTTTGCTTTCAATCCTAAATCACTTCCCTCTGATACAGCGTTTCGGAGCATATCTCCCGTAGATAGCTGTATATAGCTTCTTTTATCAACTAAAATTTTTGCTTGTGTTCCTTTACCGGCACCAGGAGGGCCAAGTAAAATTATACTCATCTTCCTCTTCCTCGAAGTTTAGATTTTTTTATTAGACCTTCATATTGATGCGCAAGTAAATGTGATTGTATTTGAGCAACAGTATCCATTGACACAGTGACAACAATTAAAAGCGACGTACCACCAAAATAAAAAGGCACCCCAAACCGGGAAATTAATATTTCAGGTAAAACTGCTACCCCTACTAAATATATTGCACCAATTACTGTTAACCTTGTTAATACATGATCAAGATAATCGGCCGTATTTTTGCCAGGCCTTATTCCAGGAACAAAACCTCCATTCTTTTTCAAATTATCTGCAGTATCGCCCGGGTTAAAAACTATTGAAGTATAAAAAAAAGCAAAAAATGCAATTCCTGAAGCATACAATAGAAGATATAGAGGCTGACCTCTTCCCAACAAAGCTGAAATGCTTGCAAGCCATTCAGGACCGCCACCTGCGCTGAAATTCGCTAGAGTTATTGGTAAAAGCAATAATGAAGAGGCAAAAATAACTGGTATAACCCCCGAAGTATTTATTTTGAGAGGTATGTGCGAGCTTTCTCCACCAAACATTTTATTTCCTGATTGTCTTTTTGGATATTGCACAATGATCCTTCTTTGGGCTCTCTCAACAAAAACTACAAAGGTTATTAAAGCGACCATTGCAATTAAAAGAAATATAATGAATATTGCAGACAATGCTCCCGTTCTTCCCAATTCAAGAGTCGCCACAAGAGCAGAAGGAAGGTTAGCGACAATTCCAGCAAAAATTATTAAAGAAATTCCATTACCCACACCTCTGGCTGTTACTTGTTCTCCAAGCCACATTAGAAAAACAGTACCAGCTGTCAGAGTAATAACTGTTGTTAGTCTAAAGAACGTACCTGGATCTATTACAGCTGACCCTTGGGAGCTAGTCATGCTTTCCAAGCCAACAGCAATCCCATATCCCTGAACAGCAGCTAAAATAACTGTGCCATATCGTGTGTATTGGTTTATTTTTTTTCTACCCTGCTCTCCCTCCTTTTTTAATTGCTCAAACTTAGGTGAGATAGCGGTCATTAGTTGCATTATAATTGAAGCTGAAATATATGGGAGAATGTTCAATGCAAAAATTGTCATTCTACCAAGAGCTCCACCAGCAAACATATCAAACATACCCAAAATACCGCCTGTATTTTGCTGGAATATATCTTGCATAATTACCGGATCAATTCCTGGAATTGGAATAAATGTTCCTAATCGATAAATAATTAAAGCACCAAGCGTAAACCAAATACGTTTTTTTAATTCTGCGGCTTTGCCAAGAGCACCAAAATTTAGATTCGCCGCAAGTTGATCTGCTGTAGAAGCCATTCTATCTGTAAAACCTCATGATAAATCAGTTAAAATTAATCATTTTTTGATGACACTTTTTTATCAGCATCTTTACCTTTATTAATATTCTCAATAATTTTTACTTTACCCCCTGCTTCTTCTACAGCCGAAACTGCTGCATTAGAAGCACTATTAACTTCTATATCTATAGCCACCTTCAAATCACCTTTTGCAAGTAATTTTAATGATCTCTTTGAGTTACTATAAACTAATAGGGCTTTAAATTTTTCTAAGTCTAACTTCTCTTTAGGATTGATTCTACCATTGTCTATCAGAGTTTGAATATCACCAGTATTAATTATTTCATTTTTAACCCTAAATATATTAGTAAAGCCTCTTTTTGGGAGTCGCCTATAAATAGGCATCTGCCCACCTTCAAAGCCCTTAATAGAGACCCCTGAACGAGATTTAGCCCCTTTGTGACCTTTGCCTGAAGTTTTACCGCTACCTGATCCAATCCCTCTGCCAACTCTTTTAGGTTTTTTTGAAGCGCCAAGGTTATCTGTTAATTCGTTAAGTTTCATTATTAATTATCCTTTTGAGAATCCTCTAATTCAACCAGGTGTCTAACTTTATTTATCATACCCCTTATCGCAGGAGTATCTTCTAAAACCGAACTTCTATTAATTTTATTTAAACCTAACCCTACTAAAGTTCTTCTTTGTACATCTGGCCTACCAATATGGCTTTTGATCTGACGAACTGTAACTGTTTTCTTTGACATTAATTACTCCTAACAATTGATTAGGTTTGAGGACTAGTTTGTTCTGCGCCTCTTCTGCGCCCAACAATATCACTAACTTTTTTTCCTCTTTTTGATGCTACAATCCTAGGGGACATTGTGCTTTTAAGCGCATCAAATGTAGCCTTAATCATATTATGAGGATTGGATGAGCCAGTGGACTTTGTAACAATATCCTGAACACCTAAGGTCTCAAAAATTGCTCTCATGGGCCCTCCAGCAATTATTCCTGTTCCCGGAGGAGCTGAACGAAGAACTACTCTGCCCGCGCCAAAATGACCTTGAATATCATGATGGAGTGTCCTTCCTTCTCTTAAAGGCACTCTAATCATATTTCTTTTTGCAGATTCTGTCGCCTTTCTTATTGCTTCAGGAACTTCACGTGCTTTTCCTTTTCCCCAACCAACTCTTCCTTTTTGATCTCCTGCAACAACTAGTGCGGCAAAACCAAAACGCCTTCCACCTTTTACAACCTTTGCAACTCGATTTATGCCGACAAGTTTATCAACTATCTCAGAATCTTGTCGCTCAGTAGAATTTTGACGTGCCATACTATTACCTCTTAATTAAAAAACTAATCCCGCTTCTCTTGCAGCATCAGCCAGAGCCTTCACTCTTCCATGATATAAATACCTACCTCTGTCAAAAACTACTTCTTTTATTCCAGCCTCTACAGCTCGTTCAGCAATAGTTTTCCCCACAACAGTTGCAGATTCTTTTTTTGGAGTACCATCTTCAATATTTAATTTAGTATCAATATTTGAAGCTGAAACCAGGGTTTTACCACTTAAATCATCAATAATTTGCGCATAAATATTTTTATTAGATCTAAAAACAGATAGTCTTAGCCTTCCCTTTGACTTTTTTTTAATTGAAGACCTAACTCTTCTCTGCCTTTTCCTTGATTTAGATATATCTGTCATTTTTACTTCTTTTTGCCTTCTTTTCTAACAATAAATTCATCTTTATATTTAACGCCCTTGCCTTTATATGGTTCAGGAGGACGATAAGACCTAATTTCTGCCGCAACTTGACCAACTTGTTGTTTGTCAGATCCTGAGATTTTAATTTGGTTTTGACCTTCCATTGTAATTGTAATTCCGTCGGGTATCTTATAATTAACATCATGACTGAAACCTAAGTTCAAAACTAATTCTTTGCCTTTTAATTGCCCACGATAACCAACACCAATTATTTCTAGCTCCTTAAAAAATCCTTCAGTTACACCAACAACTAAATTAGAAACTAATGTTCTCTGTAAACCCCACAAGGCATTAGAGTTCTTCACAGCTTTGATTGGAGAAAAAGAAATTTTAGAATCACTATGATCAACATTAACCCCTTCCACTAAGGGAGCGCTCATTGACCCTTTTGGACCTTTAACAAAAATTTCCCTTCCTTCTATTTTTATATCCACACCTGAAGGAATATTGACTGGGACTTTACCTATTCGAGACATATATATTTCCTAATATTTTTTTCTACACAACATTACAAAGCACTTCACCACCAACCTTTAGTTCTCGCGCTCTAGAGTCAGAGATCACACCTTGAGGTGTTGACAATATAACTATTCCTAAACCGCTACTCACATTTGGCAGCTCTTTAATACCTGAATAAACTCTTCTTCCTGGAGAGGAGACTCTTTCTATATTTTTAATTACTGGCTTTCCATCATAATACTTAAGCTGTATCTTTAGCTCAGGCTTTCCAATCTCAACCTCTAATTGTTCAAAGTCTCTAATATAGCCCTCATCTTTAAGAACATTTAAAACATTAGCTCTTAATTTTGAAGCCGGGCTGGTTACCTCAAGAAGACGTGCCATTTGTCCATTACGTATTCTCGTTAACATATCAGCTAAGGGGTCACTCATTGCCATAGATATTTCCTCCTTCCTACCAACTTGACTTAACCATGCCAGGTATTTGACCTAGAGAAGCAAGTTCCCTCAGAGCAATACGTGACAGCTTTAATTTTCTAGAATAGCCTCTGGGTCTTCCAGTAAGCATACAACGATTTCTTATACGTGTAGGAGAAGAATTCCTTGGAAGCTTAGCCAATTTTAAGAATGCTTCAAACCTCTCTTCTTGCGAGATATTTTTATCTTTTGCAATTTCTTTAAGCTTATTGCGTCTAGAAGCATATCGATCAGACAGGGCTTTTCTTCTATTGTTCTTTTCTATTGCACTCTTTTTAGCCATAAAAAATTCCTTGGTTTCTTATCGTGTGAATGGCATACCAAAACCCTTGAGAAGCTCACAAGCCTCATCATCAGTCTTAGCCGTTGTGACTATTGAAATGTCTAAACCTCTTATGGTTTCAACTTTATCATAATCAATTTCGGGAAAAACAATATGTTCCTTGACTCCAAGTGAATAATTACCGTTCCCGTCAAAACTTTTTTTAGAAACTCCCCTAAAATCTCTAACCCTTGGAAGGGCTATACTTAAAAGCCTATCTAAAAATTCATACATCCTATCTTTTCTTAATGTTACCTTTGCCCCTATAGCTACGCCTTCACGTAACTTAAAATTAGCTATCGATTTTCTAGCTTTAGTGGTTACAGCTTTTTGCCCAGCTATAAGAGTTAATTGATCACAAATTGATGATACCTTTTTTGAGTCAGTCGCACCCTCTCCTATCCCCATATTTATTACAATCTTATCTACTTTTGGAGCAGCCAATGGGCTCGAATAGTTAAACTGCTTCAATAGATGCGGCCTTAACTCATTTTCGTACTTTTCTTTTAACCTAGGACTCATTATACCAATTCCTAATTATCAATCATTTCGCCAGTTCTTCTAGAAAACCTGACCTTTTTCCCATCATCAAGTAGTTTAAAGCCTACTTTAACAGGCTTACCATCTTTTGGATCTTCTATAGATAGATTCGAAAGACTAATTGATGATTCAACCTCTTTTATCCCACCTGGATCAGACTGCTTGGGAGCTACGTGTCGTTTATTTAAATTAACTCCGTCAACAATTGCACGTTCAAAACGTTTGTCGATCCTTAAGACCTTTCCCTTTTTACCTTTGTCTTTTCCTTTTAGAACAATAACATTATCTCCTTTCTTTATTTTTGAAGACATCACAAAACCTCCGGAGCTAATGATATTATTTTCATATACTTTTTATCTCTAAGTTCCCTTGTAACTGGACCAAAAATTCTTGAGCCTATAGGCTCACCTTCTTTATTTATTAATACTGCAGCATTCTTGTCAAACCTTATTGCACTTCCATCGGGCCTTCTAATTTCTTTGGCAGTACGAACTATTACAGCCCTATGCATCTCTCCTTTTTTAACCCTACCTTTAGGTATAGCTTCTTTAACTGAAACTACTATTATATCCCCGACTCCAGCTGTCTTCCTTTTAGACCCCCCAAGCACCTTAATGCACTGAACACTCCTAGCTCCTGAGTTATCTGCCACACCTAATTTTGATTCCGCTTGAATCATTTTATATTCCTAATAAAAAAATTAATAAACAACTTCCCAAGTTTTCAGCTTCGAAATTGGAGCACACTCTCTAATATTCACTATAACCCCAACCTTGATTTTATTTTCTGGGTCATGGGCATGATATTTTTTTGTTCTTCTTATTGTTTTACCATAAAATGGATGAGCAACTCTTCTCTCTACTTTAACAACTATAGTCTTATCACCGGATTTACTGATTACTGTTCCTGTCAGGTTTCTTCTAGGCATTCTCAGACCCCTCTGTTAGATTTGCTAAACTTCTTAGAGCAGTTTTAACTCTCGCAATTTCTTTTTTCACCTGTCTTACTCTTGCTGTATTTTCTAATTGCCCACTAACTTTTTGAAAACGTAAATTGAAAGACTCTTTACGAAGATTAAAAAGTTCATCTTTAAGCTCATCAGTAGTTTTTCCCTTGAATTTTTCTGATACCATTTTAATCCGCCTCATTAACCCTTGTTACTACCTTTGTCTTCATTGGTAGCTTTGCTGACGCTCTATCAAAAGCTTCTTTTGCAAGATCTGCACCTACACCATCTATTTCAAACATAACTCTGCCAGGCTTAATTCTGCACATCCAGTACTCAGGAGAACCCTTTCCTTTACCCATCCTTACCTCTGTAGGCTTTGAAGACACTGGAACATCAGGAAATATTCTTATCCAAATTCTACCAGATCTTCTCATGTGTCTGGTAATTGCCCTTCTAGCAGATTCAATTTGCCTTGCAGTTACCCTTGCAGGTTCTATTGCCTTTAAACCAAAAGAGCCAAAATTAAGCGCAGTACCACCTTTAGCATTGCCATGAATCCGCCCTTTATGAGCTTTTCTGAATTTAGTTCTTTTAGGGCTTAGCATTTATTGTTGCCTCACACCCGGAGAAGTTTGCTGAAGATCAGTTGATCTTTTATCTTTAGCCATTGGGTCATGGCTCATTACCTCGCCAGAAAAAACCCATACTTTTACGCCACATATACCATATGCTGTTTTTGCTTTGGACTCCCCATAATCTATATCTGCCCTGAGGGTATGGAGAGGAACTCTTCCCTCTCTGTACCACTCAGTTCTTGCTATCTCCGCACCACCAAGTCTCCCACCACAATTTATTCTGATACCTTTTGCTCCCAGCCTAATTGCAGACTGAACTGCTCTCTTCATTGCCCTCCTAAATGCAACTCTTCTCTCTAATTGCTGAGCTATGTTGTCAGCTATCAATTTTGCATCAATTTCCGGTTTCCTTATTTCTACAATATTTAAATGCAACTCAGATTGTGTCATTTGAGCAAGCTGACTTCTAAGTTTCTCAATATCAGACCCTTTTTTTCCAATAACCACACCAGGCCTTGCCGTATGTATAGTTATACGTGCCTTTTTTGCTGGTCTTTCAATTATTATTTTGCTAATTCCTGCCTGACTTCCAAGTTTTTTATGAACAAATTTTCTAATATTTAGATCTTCGTGAAGTAATTTTGCGTAATCGGCTCCGTCAGCAAACCAACGAGAATCCCACGTCCGATTTACCCCTAGCCTTAATCCAATAGGGTTAACTTTTTGACCCATTATTCTTGCTCCTGATTTTCTTTAACGATAATCGTTAAATTACTGTATGGTTTAGTTATTCCAGCTCCTCTACCTCTAGCCCTTGCTCTCCACCTGCGCATAGCAAAAGCTCGACCAACACTTGCCTCAGTAACAATTAGTTGATCAACATCAAGTTGATGATTATTTTCTGCATTTGCAATAGCTGCTTGTAAAACTTTCTTAACTTGATCTGAAACTCTTCTTTTGGAAAAGGTAAGGTCAGCAAGAGCTCTATCTACTTTTTTGCCCCTTATTAGACCGGCGACAAGGTTGAGTTTCTGCGGACTAATTCTGATAGCTTTAGACCTTGCTAAAGCTTCGCTATCCGACAATCTCCTTTTGTTTGACTGCTTGCCCATTTTCTAACTCCTAGTAGCCTTTTTATCACCACCATGGCCAGAGTAGGTTCGAGTGGGAGAAAACTCTCCAAATTTGTGACCAACCATGCTCTCAGTAACTAGTACGGGAATAAACTTCCTGCCATTATAGACACCAAATGTTAATCCAACGAACTGAGGAAGTATAGTTGACCTTCTAGACCAGGTCTTAATAACTTCCTTTCTTCCAGAACTTCTAGAAGTTTCAGCTTTTTTTAATAAACCACCATCAACAAATGGTCCCTTCCAAACAGAACGCGCCAATTCGTAATCTCCCTACTTCTTCTTATGTCTACTTCTCAAAATCATCTTTTGAGTAGATTTATTTTTTCTAGTTTTCTTTCCCTTGGTAGGCTTCCCCCATGGACTCACAGGGTGTCGCCCTCCAGAGGTTCTTCCTTCACCACCACCGTGGGGATGATCAATGGGGTTCATCGCAACACCACGAACCGAAGGTCTTTTACCAAGCCATCTTTTTCTCCCAGCAGAACCTAGCTTAATATTTTGCTGATCAGGATTTGAAACCGCTCCAACTGTTGCCATACACTCAGCACGAACCATACGTTGTTCACCAGATGAAAGCCTCAATAAAGCATATCCAGAGTCCTTACCAACAAGTTGTGCATAAGTACCTGCTGATCTTGCTATTTGAGCGCCTTTGCCAGCTTTCATCTCTATATTATGAATAATTGTTCCTACGGGGATAGAACTTAAAGGCAATGCATTCCCTGGTTTAATAGGAGCGTTTTGACCCGAAACCACTTTATCCCCAACAGAAATTCTTTGCGGAGCTATAATATATGAAAGTTCTCCGTCATCATATTTTATTAGAGCAATAAAAGCTGTTCGATTGGGGTCATACTCCAGTCTCTCTACAACTGCTGGCACATTAAATTTAGCTCTTTTAAAGTCAATAATTCTATATCTCTTTTTATGACCACCACCTATCCTTCTTGCAGTAATACGACCATAATTATTTCTTCCACCATTTTTAGTCTTACCTTCAGTTAAAGATTTTACTGGAGGACCGGCCCAAAGAGCAGAACGGTCTACAATAATAAGAGAACGTCTTGAAGGGGTGGTTGGATTATGACTTTTTAAAACCATCTAAATTCCTGTTGTTACGTCTATAGTGTTGCCTTCTTCCAAAGTAATAAATGCTTTTTTTACTTCAGGTCTTTTCCCTGTTGTGCCTTTAAATCTTTTTACTTTACCATTTTGTCGCAAAGTATTTACACTTTTAACCTTAACTTTGAACAACCCTTCAATAGCTTGCTTAATTTCAACCTTATTACTGTTAATCGCCACATGAAAAACTACTTGGTTATGCTCTGATACAAAAGTTGATTTTTCAGTAACAATAGGGGAACGAATAATTTCATACATTCTTTCTTTACTTATTGATTGCTTCTTCATGACAACCTCTTTTCAAGATTTTCAACAGCATCTTTGGTTAGGACAAGAACATCCTTACGTAACATATCATACACATTTATTCCTTGAACTGGTATTACATCAGCGTTAGGGATATTTCTAATAGAACGGGAGAAGTTTTGATTTACCTCATTACCGGCAACAAACAAAACAGACTTCCAGCCCTGCTCTTTAAAATTATTTACTAAGGATGAAGTGCTAGGCTTTTCCAAAGATAAATCCTCAACAACGAATAGTTTTCCCTCACTGTTTTTGGCGGATAAAGCTGTTTTGAGAGCAAGACTCCTAATTTTTTTTGGAAGCTTAAAAGCATGGGACCTAACTTGAGGCCCATGAGAAACAGCTCCACCTCTAAATTGTGTGGCACGCACGGTCCCAGCTCGAGCTTTACCGCTTCCTTTTTGATTCCATGGCTTTGCTGTCGTTCCTCTAATCTCTGTTACAGAGAGGGTTTTGTGATTCCCACTTTGGCGCTTAGCTAATTGCCAACGCACAACTCTTTGTAAAATATCTGGTCTAGTGGGTAACCCATAAATCGATTCCTGCAACTCAATTTGTCCTGCGCTCTTTTTTGCAAGAGTTGTTACTTCAACTTGCATTACTATCACCATCATTATCTTTAGAAACCAATTCTGAATCCGAATTCACATCACTAGATTTTTTGGATTCTTTCTTTTCTTTCTCAGAAGAGGAAGGTTCAATTTTATTATCAGATTCACCCTTATTTTTTTTAAGGTCATTTTTTTCTTCAGTGTTTTTAATAGATGCTGGAAAAGGCAACTCTAATTTAGACTTAACTTTTACAGCATCCTTTAGTAAAACATAGCTACCCTCAGAGCCCGGAACACCACCTTTGACTAAAATAATATCTCTATTTTCATCCAATCTAACAATCTCTAAATTTTGAACAGTGACCTTTTCGTTTCCAAGGTGACCCGCCATTTTCTTACCTTTAAAAACTTTACCTGGATCTTGACATTGCCCTGTAGAGCCATGAGAACGGTGAGAAACTGAAACACCGTGGGAAGCCCTTAAACCTGCAAAGTTGTGTCTTTTCATAGCTCCAGCAAAACCTTTACCGACTGAAGTAGAGGTAACATCAACCTTTTGACCTGGAACAAAATGATTTACTGATAATTCTAAACCAACCTCAAGCAAAGCGTCCTCGCTAACTCTGAATTCAGCAAGTTTCTTTTTTGGTTCAATTTTAGATTTAGAGAAATGGCCCCTTTGTGATTTTGACAAATTTTTTGTTTTTGCATTCCCAAAGCCTAATTGAACGGAATTATATCCATCATTCTTTTCGGT
>MDSV01192246.1_pt1 | contig 11263 bp, 13 predicted proteins | sample 810851 | NCBI WGS metagenome assembly MDSV01 (sample SAMN05326640, study PRJNA326480) | marine metagenome | isolation source: seawater | place: Atlantic Ocean: North East | collected 2012 | reverse complement strand
GGGTGGTGGACGGACCTCCAAGGGGAGGTCGTCAACTTCTGGCGTCCTCGGGCATTTCAAGATGGTCGAACCCATCCACAAGCCGAGGAATCCATCGCATTCCGAGAGGTGAGTATCCTCATTCCCGACACAGGTTGTCTCGTCGGACTTACCGAAGCCAAACACTCCACACGATGTGTGGTAAGGCATTTTGTGTTTCCAAATGTGTTTTACATTTTTTCATAGGAGTCTCGAGATTTATTTTTGAAACATACGATACCTGTACACACTCCTCGTTTTCGAGGAAGCCCCTCTACGCAAGGTCGCGTTCCAGTTCCGCAAACGAGCGGATGGGTTTGCCAACGCGCGTCTCGTAGTCGAGGTACCAGTCGATTTTTTGGGGATTCTTCTCTCGCACCTTGGTCGTGAGGACGAAGCGTGCGCGCGCGCGCGAGGGAATGAAGAATTGACCCGTCTGGTGCTTGCGGGTCGTCTTCACGATGAGGCGCGTCAGATGCGCGCGTGTGCGTGAATCGGCAACGCAGTCGCGATCGAGCAGGTTGACTCCAAGCGTCTCCTTTGCGTTATCGGTTTGGAAGGCGGGGTCGTCCCTCAGACGTACCACGGCCTGAAGTGCACGCGCAAGGTTGCATTGCATGACAGGTTTCACGTGGCGCGCGATGTCGATCCACGACGCACGAAGGTGCGGACCGGGTGAGTTGTCCAGGTCCACAATGACACGGACGACGGCGCGCTTGGCGTGTGTGAGATCGAGCGCCATTTCCTTTACGGGTTGGTACGCCTTCAGCGGTAACGGTCGTAGGAATACGGAATCAATATTGGCGTGTGCCACACAGTTGCTCACGCCACCCAAAAAATTGGAATGACTACCGTCACGTTTCGCGGCGAGACGCACACTCTTGCGTGCATGCTTCGCATGCAGTTGGAGCGCAACCACCCCGACGAGTTCGTCGCGTGCACGCACGAGCATCCTCTCGATGAGCACATCACTATCACGGCTCCGTCACAAGAGGCAATTCGTCGCGCCCTGTTGGAATTGAAGGATCAGGTTCAGACGGTTCGCACTCGTTACACACGTCTTCCTGCTCCTGCTCCTGCGAGGAAGTCGTCGTCGTCCAATCAATTGTCTCCATGCGCGTGCGCACCAGGGTCAGTGCCGTCTGCAGCACCGGGAGAAAGTATGGGCGGAACCGGTCCACACCCATCTGCCCCTGCCCGACGATCACGGCGTCTAAATCGTCAATCGACCACCAACGAACCTGATCCTTTTCCAAATGATCGACGTTGACGTCCACGTGTTGCAGCAGACGCCACCGCTCGTCGTACTCCGTCGACACGCTAGGGTGTTTGCACCGTTGCACAGCGCGCGTGAGACGGTCGCGTATTCCATTCCAACGTACGATGTCCTGTATGTCGAGGGGATCAGTAAAGGTTGCCATCAGTACGTCGGTGTCTCGTTTCCACGGACGGCGAAGGATGCAGGGTGAGGTATCTAAACATTTCTGAACATGGACCGCAGTCTCGGTCACATCGATTGGTCCGATGATCTCTCCCAGTTCTCCCAAATTGAACGGTCGTGTGTAATTCCACTCCTGTAGGAGGCGATCGATCTGCTCAACCTCCATCCGCGTCTCGAAAAAACGCTGTGGTATTTCCTCAGACCACACTACTGGCACGAGAAATGTGGTGTGATACCGTTCGATGTGACGATCCGTATCGATGCGTAATACGATACGTTTCCAGTAGTGGTGATGTTCCAGGCATTGTATTACATCTCGTATGCGATCGTATGGGCGGTCGCGTGGACATATACGAGCGCACCCCATACTCTCCTCCACGAATTCGCGCGCTGCGGACATGCGTGTGCTCTCACATTCCTTTCGCGATCCCTCAAACCCCGACCACCTACAACTACCCCTCCAGGACGGCACCCATCGTTCTCGCCCTAACAGAAAATGAGGCGTGTTCGTCTCAGGGCAAATAGAAATTGGTATGATTCCCGCACCCATACAGTACTGTTCCACATCTCGTAGGTCAAAGGAGGTTTCCTCGATCTCCATTATTTCTCTCTCTCTCTTCCAGTCCCAATTTTTTTTCAGTAGTGACGCCGCACCGCCCAGACAGGGTGATCGACGCGTTCCTCTGAGGGTGGACGTCGCCGAATACATTCCACGATGCCACACCATGTCTTGGACCATTCACGCACCTTTACTGGAATTCGCGAGATATCCTCCTCGCACATAGGAATGTAAGGGAGACGTGACTGCATTTTGGATACAATCCCCCCCAGGAGCTCGAAGTCCATGTTCTCCACATCCGAATGCATCAGAATTTCGTTGAAAATGATGTCGCGTATCAGAACTGCAACATGTGCACTGTCCATCCAAGACGAGATCCACGTTGCAAGAACTGCTGACCGCGATGACTCGGTACGAGATCCACAACGAAGGCGGCGGCGTGAAGGAATCGTACATTTCAGAAGAACACGTCTCACCATGCCTCCAGAAAAAACTTCGACGGGCATGTTGGTGTCTATGCACGCCTTTACGATGCATTCGGTGACCAGTACATCAGGGTGGTCGAGAATCGCCCTGCCGATGTCGTGGATGGCAGACGACGGCATGTATTCGCGCATTGAGATTATGTACTGAAACCATAACTCGCCCTGTTGAGAGTCGGCACCCCTGACACGCATGAGGAAATCGTACACATTTCCTCGTGGTAGAGGCATTACCTTTTCAAGCGCGGATGGCTCTAGCACAAACCCTCCAAATCCTGCAATCTCCAGCAGACGATACGGTATCTCCCGTGAACCATCGACCACGTGTTGCTTCCAGATGCGCCGCACGCCACAGAGGAATAAAAGTTGCAACCTCATATCCATGTTCGATTCCCCGGTGACATGGGTGAGAATGTTTCCCAGCGAGACGTTGGACGGGGTCATACCCACAGTCAACGACGCCAGATCCTTACACTCCATGAGCGCCTCCAACGTCTCCAGTGTGTGATCCCCAGCATCGATCGAGTCGGCCAGGGCGATCGTCTCGCCGTTTATCACGAGTCGTGAGGGCAGTCGCAACATATACTCGTAGTGTGGTGTGTGTTCCTTTCAGTTGGTACAGTCCGCTACTCCCATGGCGTTTGGTACACGTATGCCAGACGAACTGACACACATAAGTTTTAGGGCGATGGGTGCGTAAAAGCGCGTGATTTTCCATGTAGCGTCCCAGGACAATTTGTAAGTGTCACGTAGGGAGGCCGCCACGGATCTCATGTAGTCCTCTATTACCTCTCCGTATAGAGTGTTCTGAAAAACAAAGTCCGTGCACATGAGTTCTCGTGCGACAACGTCTGCAGTCATGTGGGTAGGGAGTTGTCCATACGCAAACAGTTCCGTGAGTCGGCTGTCCCCTCGAGGCGTCATGTTGAGTTGGCGTTGCGCATCACAGACCTCTTCGCGGCGACGGTGTACGGTGGCGTCGTCCATAATTGCAATGTGAAAAATCACATCACTTTCTTCAAACACTGATGACGGATTCACAGACGCAAAGTGTGAGACGTTGTCTCTACCGTCTACGTCAACGATGGGACGAACACTCTCCGGCAAAACCATTTTGTCTCATAGATCCTTTGGATGACGAGTTGACGACATCCCAATTTTGTCTACGTCATCTAATGCAGCATCGAGGACGGAAGGAGGAGGGAGGTACGGTAGAGTTACGGGAGAGCATCGTCCAGCCGGTCGCGACGACGTCATCACAGGAGACGAATGAGGTGACTCGTGAGGAGACGGAACGGGAGACGGAATGGAAGACGCGTGACGATTCATTACCGACAGGCAGTCGCCGATCTCCCCGTTTATCAACCGTATCTGCGACGAGAGTGCAGCATCGTCGCGATACGTCTGAATGAGATTAGTGAGTCCATCGCGTGCGCGGCGCAGGCCGTCGATCATACGACGGAACTGAAGTTCCATAGTCTCGCGACGCAGAATGTTCACGTCCACATCATCCCCAATGGATCGTGTGTTGTACGCACGAATGTCCGTCAACGTGCGCTGCACAAACTCGATAGCACCTCGAACGGTGGATCGTATGCGCGCCACGTTTTGAACGCGTCGTTCTCCGTACCACGAACGCATCAATCCTCGAAACGTAGTAGGAATGTAAATGTCGAATGCGTCCTCGTTGGTCATCAATTTGTCGTTGTGAGAGAGCGCACCGAGGACGTGAAGGTTTCCGAGAATGCGTTCCACGTCGGCCTGCATTCCTCCGATTGTTGATTATTTAGATTTGTATATTTTACATACCGGAACAGGTGTGCGGACGCACAGTCATCATTTAAAAGAGAGAGGTAAGTTATAAACAACCATGGAACGCGAACGCGATCTAATCACCTATCCCACATGGGAGAGGTATACGGTATTGGCCCAATCTATCTCGCAGCTGAACATTCGGGACAGGCGGCGTATATTCCAAATTGCACGATCTATCAACGGCGACTGGTCCAATGTTCTCCTCCCGGATTATGGCTTTACCCTGTCCGAATTCTCTGTGTGGTACACTCTAGGAGATCGACGCAAGGGCAAACTCGTCTAAAACTTTTTTGTATCGTGTCATGACAAGGATGAACAGTATCGCCTACGATGCGACGACGGGGCGTCTACCCTCGTGTCCGTCTGGGCGTCGAATTTCTAATGTACAATTTGAGACCTGTCCGGGAACCACATTTCAGATTCGTTTGCACGGAATCATTGGGTCCGACCGTGTCGACGACTACGGTATGAGCGAAAATTCTTGGTGGACGCTTGAATGTTCCGGACTACCGTATCGTTCCGTTCGTCTCTACAAGGGTGCGCGAAGCATGTCCGAAATGTTGAGGCGGTATGGCTTTCAGGACACCACGGGGTGCGTGAACCACAAACGCGCGCGTCTCATGTACTCCCCGGTCGATGAGTGCACGGTACGGACTCCACCGTCGTGGGTTCCATCGAGTGTAGTAGATTCACCCGGCATACCGCAGTTCTACCCGACCTCCGGTGTGTGTTGGTTTGCGGCCATGTGCGGTACGTCCTTCATGAATCCAGACATGAGACGCGTGATTGAATCTCATGTGTCAGACCAGGACCTCAAACGTTCCTTCTGTAAGTGCAACTTCGATCGAAACATCGCCGAGCACCTACGCAAACGCCTGTGGCACGAGTACGCCGTGGGGGATAACGTCGACAATCCGCCGGAAATGGACGGACGAAATGGTTTTGCAGAGTTTTCCGCCATGTGTGCCCAATTCGACGTTCCCATGTGTCGTTACCGCGAACGGAACGGACACCTCGTTTCCATGGACGACCGCGTCGTAGACCAACGCAATCGTACGCACCGCCTCCGACGGCCGCGGAATGGTGAAACGCACATTCTAGCCCTCCGTTTCCAGGACGGGGACCACACAAATCGCTTCCCTGTGCAACGGCGCGTAAGGATCGGAGACCAACACTACCGTCTATGCGGGTTATACGCCGGACAGCAAAAGTGTGGACATCAAATGGGAATCACGTCGCCCACCGGAAGTTGGAGGGATTGGGTCATTGTCGATGCAGACCTCCACAAGGATGGGATCAGTCCCATTTTTGTACGTTTCGAGGGGTCCGAATGGTTGAAAGGGTGGTGGGATGCATGGCGCGAACTCATGCACGTTACCAAGTTTGGGAGTGGTACGTCGGAGTTTTGCAACCTGAGTCCGTGGAATCCACGTAACGACTCCTTGGACAAATACAAATACGGTGCAGCAAAGCAAACCGGAACGAACAGTTTGGATCTGGTGTACGTGTCCGTCGCAGACGTCGGTGATGGTAACAACAGCAGTAAAGGGTTTCGCGGGTCGCGTCGCAAACGATTGGGGTCGCCTCGTCAGTACACGCAAAATAAAACACGATCCAAAAGGAACAAATGATTTGGGAAACCTACCTCCTCTATACACTTCCCCTGCTGTCGCGTTTGGTAGTGACGGTCGATTCGATTCCATGGCCGGACGTGTTGCTTTCGCAGGCCTCCGTTCTTGTCGTGTTTCCTAGCACATTCCTGCCCGGGGTCGTTCCGGATGCGCTACAGGAGCACGTATATCGCCATGTCGTATATGCAACTGCCTTCTCCATTGCCATACCGACGACCCTGCATCTGGAACGGCTGGAGGGACCGTTTCTCACATTCTGTATTCTTGGTCTAGTTACCCTCTGGTGGTTTGTACTCTCCCATTGGTTGGAAAACAGAGTCGATGCAAAAATTAACACACATCAGGGGGATATCACAGTACTTCCACTCACACTCGTCGCCATCGGCACGTTTGTACTAACTGTATCGGATGATGTTTTTCGTTTCACGCGTTCCACAATCTTCTTCGTGCCCGTCATCGTCGCGTGGGCCACAATGTTCTTCATCGCCTTTCAGGACTTTGCGTTGCAGTGCACCACCACACACGAGCATCCCGCATTCATGTACTACGCGTATGCTGCACTTGTGGTAGCAATTGTGCATCTAATCCTCATCGAAACAAACGCATCCGCACACACGTATCAGTTCTTCCCACTCATTACCGCGCTCTTCTGCCAATGTATTCCAGACTTTCCATCCCGTCCAGTTCCCAGACCACGCCGTCGCCCGGCGACAGTGGTGTGCGCCACCGGCGCATCCGTTGTCGTGTACTACGCCGCGATGCAGTTCCGCGTGAATGAGATGTGGGTTTTCCTGGTAGCGAACGTGTGTTCTGCACTCGTTCTTCCCCTCATCAACGGTTCTCGGTGGGTGGGTCCAGGGTGTCTCCTCGCCACATTGGCGACGAGCAACCTCTACAAATCGTTGCAGTCGACGTATGACCTTGTCGCCATCGCCGCGTGCCATTACATCGTGCTCCTTGTTACCGACTGGACAGTCAGGCCGGTGGTGCACAGTGTTCAGAAAGAGATCCGGACGGGTTCAATACTCGTATACGACAAGCACACTGGAATGGGGCGTGCGTCCCGTCTTCGACACCTACAGGTCTTCGACGACGGTGGAAGGCGCACACGCGTCGCAACGTGGATAGTCCCCGTGCTTCGACTCTGCTACACAGAACACGAGATCACCTTTCAAACACGCGAGGAACGTGGCGACGCGGTGCGCGCCATCGTTGCCTGAATCGGAGCAGGGTGGGAGGTTATCCCCCTTGTCGCGGGTACCTTCTTCGAGACACTCAACAGGCCATAAGTCAGTCCCTCTCGTTGAACGATCGTCTCCACCTCCTGCACGCGTCCGCATGGACCAAGGAAACACGTGATGCATCCGGTCTTGAGGTCGCGCTCACGTATGTTATATTTTTGCAGAACAGCGCGCCGACCAATGTACCCGGCGAACTCGTCAAGAACACCACGTCCTCCACAGCAGACAAGGAGTCCCAGGAGGGATGCGTTATCCACCTCAATCTGTTGTAGCGCCGAAGACCAGACGCACGGTTGGCAGCAACAATGTGCAATGCAGCAAGTGGCACTACGATTCGGACTGGACAAGCAGTCGAATACACCGATGTTCCAGGCACTCATGATGGGTTGCTACGAAGGTGAATATAAAGAAATTCGTCCAATAGAGGAAGCACCACAAACACCGCCGTCTTCAGTAGAGCGTACGTGACACCCAACGTCCGAGACCGGTCGTAACGATACGATGAATCCCGCCCGAACCACATGAGTAGGGTCTCGGACGTTGGAATCGCGAGGAGCATTAGATGCGCACGCGACTTCGTGAACCAATCCCAGCGTTGTCCCGTGAAGACGAGCACCGCCCGCAACGCAGCATAGAAACCACAACGGGTGAAAACGAAGGAGGCACGATCTGCATTGTATAGAACGATTCCTTCACGACCTGCAACGAGGATCCACAAAAGAATCAGGGAGGATGTCACGTATGAAACGGCAAACTCCACGAACACTCGACCTGCATACGCAATGCAGGCGTACACGATCGGAAACGGTATGCCTGTGTCCCACACATATGAAAGAATGTTCCATGTGTGAAGTTCAGACACAAAGGAGAGCGTCGTGGACGCGATGGACGCGATGGCAAATTCCCAATGTGGACGATCAGTGATGAGGGTGGTCACATATGCAGAGAGAAGAAAAAGTGCCACAGCGTTCGACACATAGGGTATCATTTGTTTCGTTCATCGTGTAAAAAAAGTGGATACAGTAGGACTCGTGAGTCGTACTGTAGGTATTACATGTATGTGGACCGTAGGTGATGTGTACCAACGACAGAATGTCCCTGGTACTTTACTACGAGGGCGTCTCCACCCCACTCACACGTGTGGACGATGTCAGTGGACTCCCCTCATTTGTATGCTCCAGAGGGTCCATCCATCACGACGGAACGAACTGGGTAGTCGCAGATATTGGTCACTCCGTGCACTCCACGGCAAGGCATCCACACACGGTGTACGACCACGAGTGGTCATGCCCCGAGATTTCCTTTCACATTGAAGGTGGATCGACCATCGATGATCCTCTGTGCCTGGAATCCGATTTGGGGGTGGATATCTTTTATCGACTCTGCTCCATGACGCGCCCTGTTTGGTATCGGTCTCCATCAGGCCGCGTGACGCACTCGGGGGCGAAACGAATCCACGGTGAGATGGGTCGACGCTGGTGCTCGGTATGCAAACTGGACATTTCGGGAAACAACTTTGTTCATCAACACATGCGCAACAAGCACGCGGACGACACAAACGAATGGGAACTATTCTGCACGTTTTTATTAGGATACCCACACGAAACGACACGGGTCTGTGTGTGCGAGGCGGTGTCATAGGGATCTTTGATCCCGGATCGATGTCTTACTGTAGAGACCCTCCACAGAGACCGATGGTTGTTGCGACGAACCCACCTTCACACTCCGTTTCGGAATGATGACGTCTGGAGAGGGTGGAGGTTGAGGAGGTGACAGAGGTGGCGTCTCTATGGGTGCACGCGCCCTCGATTTCGACGTAGGTTCACCCCTGATGTTCTTGTTCCCACCCCCACCTCCTCGGAGGCGAGACAACACCCCCAACACGAGCGTCGTGAACTCGTTCAGACGCTGTGCGTCGCATTGGCGCGCGATGAAAATGAGTGCGACGAGTGCAAGCACTCCACCTACGGTGATAACGATGATCATTGTTTCCGTAAAGGCGGGACCCGGTGCGGGTGGTGGATACACCGCAACGTAACGCGTCGCCACCGTCGCCGCAAAGACGGCAGTCACGATGGTCCCGCCTGTTTGTGTTAACGCCGCTTGTAGAACGTCCACACCCCTCAAAATTCCATTGTTCAATGTACTCGCGATGGTAGCGGTGGATGTTCCGGTAGGGATGGTGTGATCCACACGCACGTCTACAATGTTTGCGTTGTTGGGATCGTCGGTGACGAACACGGCAATGTCTGCCGCCGCGATGCCCGTGTAGGACGAGAAACGCGTCGCGATACTCTGGCGTCGCGACGCGGGGTATTCGCTTGCCTCGCCCTGTGCCTGAAAATCGGCACGGACGAGGTCGACCTCCACCATGGTAGCACCCGGAGGTGCCGGTGGGGCGACGCTGAGAACCATGAATGCACATACAGCAATCATTTTTTGCGTATGTTTAAGATAATCTATGCAAAAAAAGTATGCAGGTCAAACGTATGGCTGGTGATGGCAATTGCTTGTTCCATTCCCTCTCGTACCCCATTGGGAATCATCGCATGGTCCGTGCGTGTATCGTACGACACATTTCGAAACATTGGAATGAATTCAGGGAGTTTGTAGTAACGGAGGAGCAAGAGGACTACATACAACAGATGATTCGTCCCGGAACATGGGGCGACGAACTTGTGCTGCGCGCATTCAGCGAACTTGCACACCGGAGGGTGCGAGTGTACACTCCGTCACAGGAACTCGTTTCCGAGTACGGGAACGCCGACATTCAACCGATCGTGAACGTCTGTTTCTCTGGATGTCACTATGACGTTCTTTTTCCGTAACGGAAACTGGTACCAGATGAAAAGAAACGTGACACGTACCAACTGAAAAGAGAAGCGAAGGAGATCAATGCCGCGCACCTACGTCACCCCGTCCGGACACACCGTGCAGTACGTCCACCCACTCGGCTCAGGACAGTTCGGTGAGACAAAGGCGGTCAAGGATCGCAAAGGTAACATATTCTGTCTCAAGGAGGTCTGTCTCAAGGTCACCGACGACAAGGAGCGCGAGGAGAAACTCAACGAGGTGAGGGTCATGAAGGAGACGTGCAAGCACTCCAATGTCATCATGTTCTACGAGTCCTGGTTCGAGCGCAACCGCATGTGTATCCTCATGGAGTACGCACCCAACGGCTCACTCGACAAACTCATCAAGAACTACACCACCGCAGGAAAGCGGTTCACCCTCTCCAAGGTGCGCAGCTTCATTGAGGAGTTGGCGGGCGCTCTCGACTTTTGTCACACCAACGGGATCATCCATCGCGACATCAAGCCGGGAAACATCCTCATCGACCAAATCGGTTCCCTCAAGCTCGCCGACTTTGGACTCTCTCGCGCGCTGGAGCCGAACCACCTCGCCACCACGTTCTGTGGGTCCCCCCTCTACATGGCACCGGAACAGTGCACTGCCGGCGAACGTTACTCCTTCCCTGCCGACATCTGGGCGATGGGGTGTGTCGTGTTCGAGATCATGGCGTTCCATTCCCCATGGGTGTCCCCTAGCGGTCAGGAGCCCAAGACATTCCCCATTCTGGTGCAGCGCGTTCTTTACAACACCCCCGACTACAATACACTGATCAAACTTGGATACTCGAACCGTCTCGTCGACGTCGTGCGTTGGATGCTGCAGCGCAAGGTCGACACGCGCGCCACTGCCACCGACATTGTGGGACTTCTGGAACTTCGTGCTGCCCCCCCGTCACTTCTCATACAGACGATGCGCCCGGTGACGGAGAAGGTCATCGACAAGACTCCAATCGTGAACAACGACGCCACACTCCTCGTCAAGGAGGACAAGACTCCGATCGTTAACAACGACGCCACACTCCTCGTCAAGGAGGACAAGACTCCGATCGTTAACAACGACGCCACACTCCTCGTCAAGGAGGGCAAGACTCCTTCGAATGACGACACTCTCGTGCGTCGCAAGCAAATCGTCGACGATGCCAAGGCAATGATGGATGCCGCACACGTCCTGCAGCGCTCCTTCCGCACCAGCGTGCAGAAGCGCCGCATCATGTACTGCCGTCC
>MDSV01043024.1_pt1 | contig 11263 bp, 11 predicted proteins | sample 810851 | NCBI WGS metagenome assembly MDSV01 (sample SAMN05326640, study PRJNA326480) | marine metagenome | isolation source: seawater | place: Atlantic Ocean: North East | collected 2012 | reverse complement strand
TTAGAAGTTAATGGAGCTTCGTGTGAATTTGCTCTAGATGATATATTTTGGGATGGAGGAACAACTGAAAATCTTGTAGGTGATTTAAATGATGATAGTAGCATCGATATTTTAGATATAGTGTTAATAGTAAGTATTATTATAGATAATAATGAATATAATTCCCTTGCTGATTTTAATGGTGATGGATTAATAGATGTTATAGATATTGTTCAAATTATAAGCATGATTTTAGATTAACAGCATCCTGCTTTGAGGGCGGAGACGCAGGTTTAAATCCTCCCTATCTATATATGTGTTGTAAGGCATTGTAACATTTTTTTTTGGAGGCTTTTTTATTGTGTATATTTTTGATGTGCGTTATTTGTTAATCATATTAAATCTATTTTCATTTATATATCCAGATAATCCAATAGATAATTATTTATTAGGTAACAACAATCTAGTGGTTATCGGAGATTTTGATGATGGAATTGAAAAACCGCGAGATTTAGATTTTCATCCAACAATCGATAATCAGTTGTGGGTTTTAAATCAAGGTGAAGATATTTATAGTAATAATAGTGAGAATATTTTCAGTCTATGTATACCTGAAAATTCAGAGCTTACTTTTACAATTTTTGATTCACATGGGGATGGTATTTGTTGCGAGAGTGGGCAAGGCTCATATTTAGTGTCAGCTTGTGAAAATATTTATGCAACTGGTGGTGACTTTGAAGGTAGTGAATCTACATCTTTCAATGTAGGCGGTAATTGTCAAAATTCTTGTTTATCAGGAGAATTAGACCTGGAAATTGCTATAAACACTGATGATTGGGCAAAAGAGACATCATGGATATTGATTGATACTAATTCTGAGATGATATATGCTAGGCGTCTAGAACCTGGAGGAAGTACAGTAATTTTTCATGATGCAGGATTAAGTAATCAATCTTCAGAATATAGAAAAGATTCATATTCACGTCATTTTATGCATACAGCTAGTTCACTAGCCTTTGACAATGAAGGTTTTTTTGCAAATACTCTTGAATGTCAAGATGCTAATAATAATAGCGATGGTTTTTTTTCAGGGCCTACCTTGTGGGATTCAGATCTCTCTATTTATGCTGTAGTTAATCAAGATGGTCCTTTACTAGGTAGTCATATAGATATGATTCATCAAAGTCCTTATTCTATGGGAATAGAATATGGTGGAACAGGAAATGTCTATTGGGTTTTTGATGGCTACCACTCATCAATTGTTAGATATGATTTTGCAATTCCACATGAGATTGGAGGTCACGATCATTCGGATGGGAAAGTTTGGAGATATGATGAGGTTGATATTAATAGGCAAGAGGGTGTCCCAAGTCATATGATTTTAGATGATAGCCTGGATTTTTTATACATTGCTGATACAGGTAATCAGAGAATTTTAAAGTTTAATGTTACTTCTGGTAATTTTAGTTATGACCTAACTCCATATGGAGAATCTTTATCAGAATATTATATGATGGAAAATGCTGAATGGGAAGTATATATAAATCAAGAATTAGAAAAACCATCAGGGATTGATATTTATGATGACCGTTTAGTTGTTAGTGATTATGCAACAGGTCATATCATAATTTATGATATTTCTGCCACCATTCCTTATGAATTGGGTCGTATTGATACTGGTAGTGTTAACACTATTATGGGTGTTAAAATTGACGCTAATCAAAAAATATGGTATGTTAGTCATAGCGAAAATAATGTTGTACGTATTGATTATAATATAATTCATGGAGATATTAATTTTGATGGAAGTGTTGATATCCTAGATATTGTATCTTTAGTAGATTCTATTTTAAGCTTTGAAGGTTCACAATCTCCGGTTGGAGACATCAATGATGATGGTGAAATAAATATAATTGACGTTGTTCAGTTAGTAACCTTAATTTTAAGTTAATATTGTCCTGCTTTGAGACATGGGATTGCTGGTTCGAATCCTGCTCCTCAACATTTAATTAAGAAAGCCTCTTTTATATAGGACTCCTTAATATGTAAATTATTTAGATGAGTAAAATATTTTTAATCATATCATTCTTAATTTTAAATCTACTATTTACGCAAGATTGCGATGAAAATATGCTGATGTTTGATTGCAATGAGCTAGCTTTTTGTAATAATGAGCCCGACTTTGGATTTGATTGTTATGTTAATAATGAATTCTGCCAAGATTTTAATCAAGATGGCATTACTGATTCCTGGGTAGGAGATGGATGGTGTGATGATGGTGAATGGGGTTACGATTTTCAATGTGAGCAGTATAGTTTTGATTGTGGTGATTGCAATGATGATTTTTCAAATGCTTATGGTTATTGTGATGAGATTCCAGAGGCATATACTTTCAATCATGATGGCATTCTAAGAGAATATTATATTTATGAACCTAGTGTAATTCAAGAAAATCCTCCTCTGGTTTTTCTTTTGCATGGATTCACTGGGTCGGCTCTAGGTATAAGTAGTTACTCTGGTATGAATACTCTAGCTGATCAACATGGGTTTGTTGTCTGTTATCCTCAAGGAACTTCTGATCAAAATGGTGACAATTTTTGGAATGTAGGTTATAATTTTCACGATAATATGGCTGTTGATGATGTTTCATTCATAGTATCACTTGCTGAGTATTTGCAAAATGAATTTAGCTATGATGCTAATAATACTTTTGTGGCAGGCATGTCAAATGGTGGAGAAATGTCTTATAAATTAGCATGCGAGACTGATGGATTTTTTAATGCAATTGCTCCAGTTGCTGGAACTATGTTTGGTGAATCGTGGTCTTCTTGCAATTCTCAGCCAATACCAGTATTAGAAATACATGGTACTAATGATAATGTGACCTTATGGGATGGTGATGCTAATGATACTTTCTGGGGACCATATCCTGGAGTAGAAGAAGTAATTGATTTTTGGATTCAAGAAAATGATTGTGCTAATAGTGAGGACATTCTTTTGCAAAACATGAATACCATTAAACATAGATATTTTGATTGCAGTGACAATGTAGAAGTATTGCTTTATGAAGTAGTAGGTGGTGGGCATGATTGGCCTGAATATTCAAGTCAGGAAATTTGGAGTTTTTTTTCAGAGCATAAATCTAATATGGGTGATATAAATGGTGATGAAACCATTAATATTTTAGATGTTATACAAGCTATAAACTTGATTTTATTAAATGAATATGATCAAATTGGTGATTTGAATGATGACGAGACTTTAAATGTTCTTGATGTCATACAACTTATAAATATAATTTTAACAAACTAAGTTATTTTGATTTGGGGGTCTAGGGCAAGTTTAAATCTTGCCAGCTTGACAAAAGTATTTAAAAAGCACTTTTAGGAAAATAGAACCTTTAAATAGAAAAGTGGGTTAGATAATTTGTTTCGAGGTCCTTCTCTAGTTAACATTCCAGAAATAATATCTTGGATATCTTCATTTCGAGAGGCCTTATTAATAACAAAGTTTAAAAGTGTTCGGTATTGCGCTACATCTTGAAGTTTTGCGCTTGTTTTAAGTTCAGAGCCAAGTTCTTCCCAAACTAATTGATGGTATTTAGAAAACATCTTTTTAGAAAAATCCTTGTTCTTTAATGCCTCAGCTGAGATTTCAATTGCAAACTTGGCGGAAGCCATTGCATTTCCTATTCCTTCTCCCGTAAAAGGGTCGATTAGGCCAGCTGCATCACCTAATAGCATAAATCCATTTCCATAGCTTGGTCGCTCTATTCTACCTAAGGGTAAAGCCCAACCTTTAGGATTTTCAAGTCTTTTTGAATTTGCAAATCTATCTCTAAAGAATTTTGATTGAGTAACTTCATCTAGTATTTCACCTAACTTGCGTTCGTCTTTTTTTGCTTGTTTTTTACTTAAACCAATTCCAATATTGGCAATATTATCTCCTACTGGGAAAAGCCAAAAATATCCTGGCAATACTTCATCTACAAAATGTAATTCAATTTGATCGCTTAAACTCTTGACTCCTTCATAATAACATCTTATTGCGATTGCGGTATTCTGTTCATTTTCAGTATGAAACCCTAATTTGCTTGCTAAAGTAGATTTGGCTCCATCACAACCTAAAATAATAGGTGCAAAGATTTCTTGTTTTTGTTTGTTTTGAGTTCCTTTTATTCCTATTATTTTATCATTGTGGTATAGAAGATCTGAAAATTTAAAACCTTGCCTTATTTCTGTTACATTTTGAGCTTTTTGAAATAAAAAATTATCAAAGGTTTCCCTCTTTATAACATACCCTTCTTTGATAGTTCCGGCATGATGAGTATGATGAGGATTACTTAAATATATATCAAATTGCTTATGGTTGGGGCTGCCAAAAGTTACTCGCTTTATTTTAGAGCCTTTTAATTTAGAGACTCCTTCTAAAATATCTAACTCTTTCATATATCTTATGCTTTTACCAGATAAGGCATCACCACATATTTTATCACGGGGAAAAGTTGATTTATCAACCAGAATAGTTTTTAAACCTAATTTATCCGCATACAATGCTGCGGATGTTCCGGCTGGTCCTGCGCCTATTATAATAATATCATACGAATCAGTCACTGTCTAAATTTAATAAAGTTTTACTTATAGAATTAGTTTTAGATAATAATATGAATGAGAAATTTTATATCTATTTTGAAAATTGAATAAAAAAGCCTCTTTCATACAGACTTTGTTGTTTTGTAAATTAATAAATGGAAAAAACCTTAATACTCTACCCTGCTATTTTAATGATGATTTTAACATTATTTTTATATGTTAAAAATTATTTAGATAATAGAAAAGCAACAATTAATAAGTCTATAAAATTCAGCTATTTTAAAATATATAAAGGAGAGGTTCCAGATTATGTAGCTGTTTCAAGGCAGACTCTCAAGAATCAATTTGAACTTCCAATTTTCTTTTATTTTTTAATATCTCTTATTTTAGTTTTTGATAAAGTTTCGCAATTAGATCTTATCTTTGGTTGGATATTTGTAGCATCTAGATACTTACATTGTTATATCAGATTAAATTCTAATAGTGTTCTGCATAGAGCTAAAGTTTTTCTATTAGGAGTACTTGTGCTTACAGGGTGGTGGGTTATTTTTTTATATAATATTTTATAACCCCTCCTATTTTAAAAATAAGTTAAGCGAGCTAAAAAACGTACAATTTTGAATCAACAAAATCTTTTTAATAAATATTTTTTCATTCTTAAATTTTATTAATGAAAATAGCCCTCTTAACCTTATTGCTTCCTATCTACTTATATTGTAATTATCAATATTCTTTAGAAGATTTTAATACAACTTCTCCTTCTTATGGTGGTAATGTTTGGGAACCTGAATATTTAGATTACATAACTATGCACTATTTTGGGACTCAGAACTGAGGGGGCTGAACTGCTACCTTTGGACAGTTGTCCAATTTTCAAGAAGAGTTAAGAAATAATGATGGTTATGAAAATATTGTTATTATTGGAATTGGCCAAACAGTAATGAGTGCTGCGAATAATAGCTTTTGTGCTAATTCAGATTTGCCCTTAGTCATGGATTTGTCACCTAATTTACCAATTAGAGAGCAGTTTTCTCCTTATTATGATTCACATGCTTTAGTTATTTTAGATTATGGTGGAAATTATATAGGTCATATTGATGTTACTAGTTTAGGTGACACTCAAAAAAATTACATTAGAAGTATCCTTGAAGAGCATTATGTGCAATCTATTATTGGAGATGTAAATGGAGATTTAGCTATTAACGTTCAAGATATAGTTCTAATAGTTAATATTGTTATGCTTGGAGAGTATAGTGAAGCTGCTGATTTAAACTTCGATGGTATTACTAATGTTCTTGATATAGTGCAAATTGTTAATATAATTTTAGGATAACAATTTATATTTTTATGATATTTATTTAAGGATTAAGAATAGTCAATTATTATATATAATATAGTGCATGTCTTCATTCAATGAATATGGTTTTAATAATCAAATATTGAAATCAATTAAAGATTTAAAATTTAACTCTCCAACTCCTATTCAGGGTAAAGTAATTCCTGAAATTCTTTCTTCTAATATTGATATAATCGCAACTGCTCAAACAGGTACAGGCAAGACTGCAGCCTTTGGATTGCCAATAATTCAATTAACAGCCAATCAAAGTAAAAAAATTGAATGTATTATTTTATGTCCAACAAGAGAGTTGTGCCTTCAAATTACAAAAGATTTGAGCACTTATTCTAAACACATTAAAAATTATAAAGTTTTGCCAATATATGGAGGCACAAAAGTTGATACCCAGATAAAATCTTTAAAGCAAAATCCTAAAATAATTGTATGTACCCCTGGAAGATTAAATGATTTAATCAAACGAAGGAGGGTTGATTTTAGTTTAGTTAAATACTTTGTATTAGATGAAGCAGATGAAATGTTGTCTATGGGCTTTAAAAGTGAAATAGATAGAGTTTTGGCTGAAGTTCCATTAGATAGAAAAATTTATTTATTCTCTGCTACTTTATCAGAAAAAGTCAAGAAGATAACTAAAACATATATGCAGAAACCTTTACTAATTGCAACATCCTCTGCTAATAAAGCAGCTGACACTGTTAAGCATATTTATTATACAAGTAATAAAAATAAAAGATATGAGATTATTAGAAATATTATTGATCTTAATAGGAATATATACGCAATAATTTTTTGTCGTACCAGAAGAGAAACCAAAGAGATATCCTCAAGTCTTATTTCTGATAATTATAGAGCGAAAGTTCTAAATGGAGATTTAAGTCAAAGTGAAAGAGATGAGGTGATGGATCAATTCAGAAAAAAACACATAAATATTCTTGTCGCAACAGACGTTGCTTCTAGGGGAATTGATGTAGATAATTTATCCCATATTATCAATTATAATCTTCCTGATGATCCTGAGGTTTATGTTCATAGAAGTGGCCGAACTGGACGAGCTGGAAATGAAGGTTTGTCAATTGTATTCGTATCGAAAAGGGAAAAGCGTAGAATTAAAGAACTTGAAAAGCTCTCAAAAATATCATTTGTAGAAAATCAAGTTCCTACAGAATCTGATGTCTTTAAATCTCAAATCAGTTCATTTTCAGATAGAATAGTAAAAGCTGCCATTCCATCTGATAAAGATAAAATTATATTTGAGGAACTTTATCATAGATTAAGTGGTTTTACAAAAGAAGATATAATTGGAAAAATTATTTCTGTTAATATTCAAAGTAGGAAAGTACCCGAAATTAATCCTTTCAGAAAAAAAGATCTGCCTAAAAGTACAATAGATCAATCAAAAAGCAAGTTTTCTAAGCTAGTTATAAATGTAGGTCGTTCAAATAAAATTACCCCAGAAATAATTATTAAATTAATTAATAAAACAACTCGAACTAGAGATGTTAGTATTGGAAAAATTGATATTAAAAAAAAGCATTCCACTTTTGAAGTTGATAGTAAAATGAAGAGTGTTATTTATTCAAAAATGAAAAATATTAGAATTGGCAGAGTGAAAATTATAGTATCGGATGATGAACATATTTTTTCTGCAAAATCAATAAAAAAGAGAAAGTTCAGAAAAAGTCGAAAAAAACGAAAATATTAGACTGTCAATAAATAATATAGTTTAGTTTGAGGGTCAGGTTTTAGGTTTAGTGGTAAATTAAGAATGACTATGTTTAGAGTATTATATTCTAATTTTCTTTAATAATTGCTTCATGAACAGATTTGGCTGTATCTAAAATTGTCTGTTCAATATTAATAGGTTCCCAGTCAAAAGTTTCAATCGTTTTAGAAACGTTTGCTCTATAGGTTTTTCCAATAAAAGGCCTCATACTCCTAGCTTCTCTATCAAAATTTCCTAAAAATTTTATTAAAAAGTTTGGTGCTTCTTTTGTGCTTACTTTATCGAAGCCATTTGATTTTAAAATTTTAGCTAATTGTTGAAATTTATATGGTTTTCTGGTTGTGACTATAAATCTTTGTCCAGCAGCATTTTTATTTTCCAGAGCTAGTACGTGTATTTTGGCAACATCTCTAACATCTGACATATTTATTGATGACTTAGGCACCATCGGCATTTGACCTAGAATCATTTTTTTAAACATACTCATTGATGCACCCTCTAAGTTGCCAGAAATAGTTGGGCCAAAGACAGGTCCAGGATTTATTACTACCAGCTCCATTTGAGATTCACCTTTTTGATTTTTAATAAAATTCCATGCACTCTTTTCAGCGAGAGTTTTACTCTTAGAATATGCTGAAATATTTTCAGCATTAACATTCGTCCATGATGTGTCGTCAATATCTATTGATTTATTTGCATTTTCTAGCATAGCTACCATTGATGAAGTTATTACAAATCGCTTTATCCCAGCTTTTTTAGCTGATTTTAATGCCCTTTCAGTGCCATCTACAGCTGGTTTTATGTAAATATTTTCATCTTTTGGTTCAAAATTGATATAAGGTGAGGCTATATGAAGAACATATTGGCAGTCTTTCATTGCTTTATCCCAGCCTCGATCTTTAAGAAGGTCTAATTCACAAAATTCTAAATTTTTATCAGAGCCAACTTCTCTTTTTAATGCTTCAAGTATTGGTTTTGATTTTGATAAGTCTCTTAAAGAACCCTTAACGGAATAGCCATTTTTTAAAAGCTCCAAGGCACAGTGATTGCCTATGTAGCCTGAAATACCAGTAACTAATACTTTTTTCATTTTAAGATAAACATTTTTTACATTGGCCAATCAGAAGATGTTCTGAATTTCTTATATTATAATCAGGCAATCTTGGAACCTTCATATCTATTGCAACACATGATGAAATTCCGCAATCCTCGCAAAGGAAATGAGGATGTGGATTGAATACCTTAGACTCCTTAGTAATATTTTTGGCATATCTTTTTTGTCCTTCGTTATCGATAAACGAATGTAGGATATTAGATTTTTCTAATCTATCTAGGATTCGATAAACTGTAGTTTTATTCATTTCACTTTTGAATTTTTCTACTAATTCTAATGTAGAAACCGAACACATTCCTTTAAAAGTATTTAATAGTAAATCAACAGTTTTTGTTTTTCTTATAACGGTCATTTTAGATGATCCTTAATGCAATTGAGTTGCATTTATGATAATTAATTAATTAACTTAAAACATAATTTAAATAAATTTTTGGAGTTCTTTAATGAGAAAATTACCAGTAACCGTACTATCAGGCTTTCTTGGAGCTGGAAAGACCACAGTTTTAACTAACGTTTTGAATAATCGTCAAGGAAAGAAAGTCGCTGTTATAGTCAATGATATGAGCGAGATTAATATAGATAAGAGCATGATTCAAAATGATGTTTCGTTAAATCATAAAGAGGAAAAATTAGTAGAAATGAGTAATGGATGTATATGCTGTACCCTTCGTGAAGATTTGTTGGTAGAGGTTGCTGAGCTTGCTAAATCGGGACGATTTGACTATTTGCTTATTGAGTCAACAGGCATATCTGAGCCCCTGCCAGTTGCGGAAACTTTTACATTTGAAGATGAGTCCGGAAAATCACTGTCAGATGTATCTAAATTAGATACAATGGTGACAGTTGTTGATGCTGTTAACTTTCTTAAAGACTACGATGAAGCAAAATATTTACAAGATGTTGGTGAATCTTTGGGTGAAGAAGACGAACGTAGTGTAGCAGACTTGCTTGTTGATCAGGTGGAGTTTGCTGATATTATATTAATTAGCAAAACTGATTTAGTTGACAAATCTAATATTGATAAGCTAACAGCTATTCTTGAAACATTAAATACTCATGCTACTATTATTCCAATTTCCAATGGAGAGATTGATATTGATAGGATTTTAAATACAGATTTATTTGATTTTGAACGAGCTCAGCAAGCACCGGGATGGTTAAAGGAATTGAATGGAGAGCATATACCTGAAACAGAGGAGTATGGAATAAGTAGTTTTGTCTATGAAGCAAGAAAACCATTTTATCCTCAAAAATTCCATGATTTTTTACATAGTAAAAATCTTGCAGGTAAACTTATTCGATCTAAGGGCTTCTTCTGGCTCGCTACTCGTCCAATGTTTGTAGGTAGCTGGAGCCAGGCAGGTGGAGTTGCTCATCATGGTTTTGCTGGTATGTTTTGGAAGGCAATTCCTAAAGATAGGTGGCCAAAAGATCAAGAGTCTATTGATTATATACAAGAAAAGTGGATTGAACCTTTTGGGGATATGCGTCAAGAATTGGTTTTTATTGGACAAGGGTTAGATCAAAGTCTAATTACTAAATTGTTGGATCAGTGCCTTTTATCGGATGAAGACTTGCTTAAGGGTCGAGCTCATTGGTCAAAATTTCCAGACCCTTTTCCTGAATGGACAATGAATGCATGAGTGGAGTATTAAAAGAAAAAGTTATTTCAGGTCCTGGTTGTAGTAGTTTTATTACAAGCGATCAATCGAAAATTCATCAAATTTTTAAAGAAGAAAATAATATTTTGATATTGGAGCGCAATCTTAATAATGCTATTATAAAAGCAAGCGAATATATTTTAAGAGAAAATCCTGATCTTGAATTTTCTGAAGCCGTTAAATTTGAGGATGTTGAAAAAACATTAATTACAAAAATTAGTTCTAGCGAAGAAGCATCATATTTGTTTGAAGATATATCAAAAATAATCAAAATGTTTTGTGATTTATTTGATATGAAAAGCGTGTGGCTAAGGCTAGATGCAATATATGGTCCGATGTGTCCACGTTTTCACGTTGATAGCGTTAGATGTAGATTGGTTACAACCTATATTGGCCCCGCTACTCAATGGCTGCCTCACGATTTTGTTGATAGAAGTAAGCTTGGTCATGGAAACGAAGGGCTATCAGATGAGGATTCTGGTCTCTATTTAAATAGCAGGCAAATTCAACAGCTTAATGTTGGACATATAGCCTTGTTAAAAGGTGAGGGTTGGAAAGGAAATGAAGCTAGGGGTTTAGTTCATCGATCGCCGCACCAACAAGGAAATTATAAGCGCTTATATATGACAATTGATTTTATAGAATTATATTATAAAATTTATCAGAACCGTTTAAATACTTAATTTAAAATTAAGAAACCCTCTTTTATAAATAGGTTTTGTTTTTAAATTACTTGATAAGACATTATATCATCAAGGAGATTCCATGAAAGACGGAATAGTTCGATTCTTTAAAGAAAAATTAATACAATCTAGCTCAGGGCTAGCTATAACATATACT
>MDSV01174502.1_pt1 | contig 11264 bp, 10 predicted proteins | sample 810851 | NCBI WGS metagenome assembly MDSV01 (sample SAMN05326640, study PRJNA326480) | marine metagenome | isolation source: seawater | place: Atlantic Ocean: North East | collected 2012 | reverse complement strand
TTGATATTAATAAAGATAAATTTGAATTACCAAGATTTCCAATTAATGAAAAATATGGAGATTTAAAAAGATTTAAATCTTTAATTAATTATAGCCCACTAGAATATAAAATCTTAAAACCAGAAGAAAAAAAAATATATGATAAAAATAACCCTCCACAATTAGTTATTGAATTTTTCAATGAACAAAAAAATATTAATAATATAAACTGTTATTCAAATGATGGGGGCAATTGGAAAAAATCAACTTTAAATTTTAAAAACCAAACTTTGATAATTAATTTTGATCAAAAATTTTTACCAAGAAGAGGAAGAATAAATTGCTCTTTAAATGATAATGGAAATTGGCGATGGTTTGGAACTCAATTCACTATAAAAAATGATTAGATCAAACTTTCAAGCTCAATACTCGATGGTAGCAATTTAGCATCATCAAAATCTTTCAAATTATTTTGTTTAATAATTTTATTTAACACACTCACATACTGACTTCCAGTTTCAGCATATTTATCTAAAAATTCAGAAAGTATTAAACTATCTAGAGGTTTTGATTTATCTCTTAATTTTGCTCTAGCTAATCTAAACTCTTTATAAGTTGAATGAGTATTTAAATTTCTTTGATAAGCTCTAACGGATGCTTGGAGAACATTAAATCTCATCACTTTGTGACCTTCATTTTTATCAGCCTCTTTAGGTTTTAAACCCTCCCCAGACCAAGTCCATTGTCCAAAAAGTGCATTTCCCTCTTGAGCAAATCTTGATGTTCCCCAACCTGTTTCTTTAGCAGCCTGTGCAATAGCTAAAGAAACTGGTATTTCGTCCATTCTAATTTTTAGAATAGACAAATCTTTTGATGGTATACCATATTGTTTATATTTTTTTTCCAACCATTTTTTTTCTAAATCAGTATTGCTACTTTTGTTGATAATACTAAAAAGTCTTTTCCTATCTAGTCTAATATTATTATTTTCTTTTAAAATTAGTGGTAATACAATTTGAATAAAAAATTCTTTCCTTTTATTTGTATTCTCAATCATTTTTATTTCTTGTGGAAGAAGAGTTAAAGCTACTGGTTTAACTAGTTTTTTTTTCCGAACATCATCTAACTTATAATCAGTGTCTTCAAAGAGTTGTTTAATTGTAGATGCATCTAATCTTACTGTGTCAGTTTCAAGATCGTTCAAACTAAATATATCTATTAACAAATCTCTCTCGTCAAGAGTTTCACTACCTAAGCCATTTTTTTTTTTGTTTAATGTATAAGCTAAAACTGCTTTAGAATTATTTTGAAATTCATCTGAATTTAATAAATTGTTATTAGTAAAATTTATTATAAAAGGTAGAGAATAAAAAAAAAGAATTATACCTAAGCTACTTAAAAATATCCTAGGAATAGAACCTAAATCATTTTCTACAATAACTTTTAAAATTTTTATATTGCTTCTTTTTATAAATTTTTTCATTTATTAAATTGCTATTACTTCTTTTACTTCTGGTATGTAGTGACATAAAAGATTCTGAACACCTTGCTTTAAAGTCATTGTTGAGCTTGGACATCCTGAGCAACTACCTTGTAATTGGACTTTAACAATTCCATTCTTAAATTCTTTAAACTTAATATCTCCTCCATCTCTGGCTACTGCAGGTCTTATTTTTTGATCTAGTATTTGAACAATTTTTTTTTCTATTTCACCTAAATTTTCTTCTTCTTCATTTAAACTTTTATCTATAACAAATTCTTTTCCAGTTGAATAATAGTCATTAATTAAAGAAATGATTATATGTTTGATATCTTCCCAAGATGTTTCATCATATTTATTAATTGAAATAAAATCTTTACTTAAGAAAATGCCTTCTATTCCATTAATTGAAAGAATATTTCTAATAAGTTCATTTTTAACATCATCTTTTTTTGTAATTTCAAATGATCCATTATTTGAAACATTCTTACCTGGTAAGAATTTTAATGAATTGGGGTTTGGTGTTATTTCAGTTTGAACAAACATAATATGTATATAGTGAATTATAACAAAATTGAAACTCGATAGTAAAATTTTTTTTAAAAACCAAGTATTTTATGTAGTTTTTTTAACTTTAAAGAAGCGATATCATTGGCTTTCTGACACCCATCAAAAAGTATTTCATCTAAATATTTCTTATCTTTAGTGAGTTTTTTAATTTCATTAGATATAGGTTCAATTTTATCAACTAGATCTATAGATAATTTTTCTTTAAATTCTGAGAAATTTTTTCCTTTAAATATTTGAATTGACTCCCTTAAACTTAAATTATTCATGCTTGAGTAAATTCCCAACAAATTTTTTACTTCTGGTCTTTTTTCTATTTCTTCAATATCTGATGGCATTGGTAAATTATCTGTTTTAGCTTTTTTAATTTTATTTATCATCTGGTCTTTATCATCAGTTAGATTAATTCTACTCAAATCAGAAAGTTCAGATTTACTCATTTTTTTTGTTCCATCTTTTAAACTCATGATTCTAGAAAAATCTTTTTGAATTAAAGGCTCTGGTACCTTTAAAAAATTGTCTACATCAAAATCATTATTAAATTTTTGAGCAATATCTCTACATAGCTCTAAATGCTGTTTTTGATCTTCACCTACTGGAACATGACTAGCATCGTAAAGTAAAATATCTGCTGCCATTAAAACTGGATAAGAATACAGACCGACGCTAGCCTTTTCTTTATCCTTACCAGCTTTTTCTTTAAACTGAGTCATTCTATTCATCCATCCCATTCTTGCTACGCAGCTTAAAATCCAAGCAGTTTCTGCATGAGCAGAAACTTTTGACTGATTAAAAATAATGCTTTTTTTTGGATCAATTCCACTAGCAATGAAAGTAGCTACTGTCTCTTGAATATTATTTTTAAGCTCTTTAGGATCTTGTTTGGTGGTAATAGCATGTAAGTCTACAACACAAAAAATGCATTCATTATTTTTGTCATTATTTAAATCAACAAAATTTTTTATAGCTCCAAGATAATTACCTAAATGTAAATTTCCGGTAGGCTGGACTCCAGAAAATATTTTTTTTTCCATAAATTAATACTTTAATTTAATATCTTCTAATTGAAAAGCTTTGATCCAAAAAGATGTAATTAGATAAAATCCAAAACCCAAAAGAACTGATAAAATTAAATAAAAAGATTTAAAAGATTGGTCAAAATCCAACTGATCAGCAAAAAAATTCATTAAAAAATGAAAAAATATTCCCATTAAAATTGATGCAAAAATAATTTTATAAAATCGTGAAATAAAAATAGCATTAAAATTAAATAAGTCTCTCTTTCTTAAAAATAGAAATAAAATGATTAAATTGAACCAAGATGAAAAAGTTGTAGCTATTGGAATTATTATAAAACCAACACTTCTAAAAAAGTAAACACTTATTAAAATATTTAAAAACACAGATAGTAAAGAAATATAGAAAGGACTTTTGGTATCGTGATTTGCAAAATAAAAACTAGAAAAAACTTTTATCATTGCAAATGCTGGTAAACCTAAACTGAAAAAGTAAAGTGCTTTAGCAGAATTATTTACAGATATTTCATCAAATTGACCATAACCAAAGAGAGCAGATATAATTTCTCTAGAGGCAATTAAAAGTGCAATTGTTGCCGGAAAACTTAAAAAAATGCTAAGCTCTAAAGCTTTATTTTGAATTAAAGAAATTTTTTTCTTTTTTTTACTTTGAATATATTTTGATAATTGTGGTAAGACTACAACTCCAATAGCAATTCCTGCTATTGCTAAATTTATTTGATAAATTCTATCTGCGTAATATAGATATGAAACAGCACTAGTTTGAAATGATGCAATTATTGTTCCTACTAAAATATTTATTTGAGTTACACCTGAAGAAAAAATACTTGGTAATAATTTTTTAAAAAAAATTTTTACTTTTTTATTTATTTTAAATTTAAAATCTAGTTGTATTGGAAAATATTTTTTTGCAAAACTATATAAAAACAATAATTGTATTAAACCAGCTAAAGTTACACTGTAAGATAAATAGTAAACTAAATCATCATTAAATACTTTGCTAAATAAAAGAACAATTATTAAAATGATATTTAAAATTATTGGTGCTGCAGCTGCAGCTGCAAAACGATTATGGGAATTTAGTATAGCAGAAAAAAATGATGCTAAACTAATAAACATTAAAAATGGAAAAGTAATTCTTGTAAGAATAATTGCTAAATTAATTTTATCATTATCGTTTACAAAACCAGGTGCAATTAATGATATAAATATCGGCATGAATAACTCCACCAACAAAACTATGAATAACAAAATTAAAAATAATAAATTAAAGACTTCTTTTGCAAAATTAATTGATTTTTTTTTCCCTTTGGCAAGTTCAGAGGCATAACTGGGTATAAAAGCTGCATTAAATGTACCCTCAGCAAATAGTCTTCTAAATGTATTTGGAATTCTGAATGCTACAAAAAAAACATCTGCTAAAACACTAGTACCTAAAAAGATTGCAATCAAAATATCTCTTAAATAACCTAGTAGTCTGCTGATTATAGTAAAAAAACTAAAAGTCCCTGTTGACTTAATTAAATTCATAAATCATATTAGTCTTAATTTTACCCCATTTGTACATCTAATTAACATAAATGAAAAAAACAAAAGTTGATCATTACACTGACAAGGAAGCTCTAGACTTTCATAGTTATAAAAAACCTGGAAAGATTGAAATTTTGTCATCAAAAAATATGACAACTAAAAGAGATCTTGCTCTTGCTTATTCTCCAGGAGTTGCTGCTCCAGTAAAAGCAATCAGTGAAAATCCTGATGCGGCTTATGATTACACTAGTAAAGGAAATCTTGTAGCTGTAATTAGTAATGGCTCTGCTATTCTTGGTATGGGAAATCTTGGAGCACTTGCGGCTAAACCTGTCATGGAAGGAAAGGCCGTCTTGTTTAAAAGATTTGCCGATATAGATTCAATCGATTTAGAAATAGACTCAAATGATGCTGATGACATAATTAATTCAATAAAAAATTTTGCCCCTAGTTTTGGAGGAATAAACCTAGAAGATATTGCTGCTCCAGATTGTTTTATAATAGAAGAAAAGCTTAAAGAAATTTTAGATATTCCAGTTTTTCATGATGATCAGCATGGTACTGCTATTATTACTACTGCTGCTTTAATTAATGCATTAGATATTACTAAAAAATCTATAGATAAAATAAAAGTTGTAATTAATGGTGCGGGTGCTTCGGCTATGGCTTGTTCAAATTTATTTAAAAAAACTGGTGTTCCACAAAAAAATATAACAATGATAGATAGAAAAGGAGTAATTTATAGAAATAGAGAGAAACTCAATCAATGGAAATCTGCTCATGCTATAGAAACAAATTCAAGAACATTAAATGATGCAATAAAAGGTGCTGATGTTTTTTTAGGATTATCTGCAAAAGGAGCTTTATCTAAAGATATGGTTAAGTTAATGGCAAAAGATCCTATTATATTTGCTTGTGCTAATCCTGATCCTGAAATTACACCAGAAGAAGTTGAAGAAGTTAGAAAAGATGCCATAATGGCTACTGGAAGATCTGATTACCCAAATCAAGTAAATAATCTTATTGGATTTCCTTATATTTTTAGAGGCGCCCTAGATGTTAGATCTAAAACAATAAATGAAGAAATGAAAATAGCTGCAGCTAATGCTATTGCTCAACTTGCTAGAGAAGAAGTTCCTGATGAGGTGGTTGCAGCAATGGGTGGAGAAAGACCTCATTATGGAAAAGATTATATTATTCCGTCAACTTTTGATCCAAGATTAATAAGTATTATACCTTCTGCAGTAGCAAAAGCTGCAATGAACACAGGTGTATCAAGAAAAAAAATTGAAAATTTTGATTTATACAAAGAACAATTAAAACAAAGACTAGATCCAACTACAACCATAATGCAAGGTATAAATAATTTGATTAAAAAAAATCAAAAAAGGATCGTGTTTGCAGATGGAGAAGATGAAAATACACTTAAGGCAGCTATTGCATTTAAAAATTCTAAATTAGGTATACCAATATTAATCGGTAAAGAAGAAAAAATAAAAGAACAAATAAAAAAGATTGGTTATAATGACCATTTTGATATTGAAATTGTAAATTCTAAAGACAGTACCAAAAGAGAGAAATACGTAAAATTTTTATTTCAGAAACTTCAAAGAGAACAAGGACTTTTAGAATGGGATTGTGATAGAATTGTTCGAAATGATAGAGTGGTTTGGGCTTCATGCATGGTTGCTTGTGGTGATGCTGAAGGAGCAGTTACTGGAAATACTAGAAGATTTGGTGCTTCTTTAGAAAAAATTAAACAAGTTGTAGAACCAAGGCCAGGTGAAATTATGTTTGGATTGAATTTAGTAGTTCATAAAGGAAAAACTATTTTTGTTGCAGATACTAGTGTTCATGAATATCCCACTTCTGAAGAAATGGCTGAAATAGCAAAATCATCTGCTAGAGTTGTAAGATTATTTGGTTTTGAGCCTAAAGTTGCCTTTGTATCTCACTCAACTTTTGGCCAACCACTAACTAGTAGAACAAAACATATTAAAAAAGCTGTAGAAATCTTAAAGGATAAAAATGTAGATTTTGAATTTGATGGAGATATGCAGCCAGATGTGGCTTTAGATAAAGAATATAAAAAATTATATCCTTTCTCAAAAATTGTAGGTAATGCAAATATTTTGATAATGCCAGGACAACATAGTGCAGCAATTTCATATAAAATGATGAAAACATTAGGAGATACAAAGGTAATTGGTCCACTTCTTATTGGATTAGGACTACCTATCGAAATAGCACCTCTAAGATCCTCAACTTCTGAAATTATTAATCTAGCCTCTATTGCTGCTTATTCAGCAGAAGTCATAAAATATTAAAGTTATTTAATTTTTTTTAATTCTTAAATCATCAACAAGAATAATACTCGCTATCACATCTTTTACATCTAAAATTTTTTTAGCTTCTTGTATAACCTCTTCTTTTTCACTTGTTGTGATTGCAATTCCATATATATAAATTTTCTTTTTATATGTATCTATTTGATAATTAGTTGCTTTTATATTTTTATTTAAAATAAAAGTAGTTCTTAATTGAGAGGTAATTAAAATATCTTTTGCTGACTGCTGAAAATTAAACTTTTCTTTAAATTTAATGTCATTTCTTACTGACCTAACTCCATCAGTTTCCCAAGATAATTTGGTAAGTTTAAGTTTTTCTTCAGGATTTTCTACTTTTCCGGTTAAAAAGATTCTACCATCAAGAACTTTTGATTTTACAGACAGCAAATATTTTTTATCTAACAATAAGATTCTAGCTGATAAATTTTTTTGCATAATTGAATCATCTATTTGAGTACCCACTGACCTCGGATCAAATGCAATGCTTACTCCTGTTCCAAAAATACCCTTAGAACCTACCCCGGTACATCCTGATAAAATAAATCCAATTAAAATAAATATAAAAATTTTATTTTTCATTTTTTAGTTTAAGGCAATAATTATAAATTTCTTTTTTTGAAACTTTATTATTTAGACTGATTAAATGTGTTATTTCTTTTATACTTAATTTATTAATCATTTTGTTAATAATTCTTTTATCTGATTCACTCAATATTGGTGAAGTTTTTTTATCAATTTTTTTTTCTGAAATAACGATAGTTAGTTCACCTTTTGGCTCATTATCAAATAATTTCATTTCTTTAATAGAACATCTTATGTATTCTTCATAAAATTTTGACATTTCTCTACAAATTAAAATTTCTCTATCTTCAAAAGTGTTTTTAATAATGGGTATAATTCTATTAATTTTTTTTGGAGAAATAAAAAAAACTATACTTGAATTTAATTCAGATAAATTCTTTAAATCATTTTTTAAAAATTTACTTTTTTCAGGAAAAAAACCATAAAAAAAATATTTTTCTGAAAAACCACTAATTGATACTGCGGTAGTTACAGCAGAAGGCCCAGGTAAAGGGATAACATCTATATTCTGTTTTACACATTCTTTAATTAGCAATGATCCTGGATCTGATATTCCTGGAGTACCAGCATCTGATATTAATGAAACAAGATTTTCATTTTTTAATATTTTTATAATTTTAGACAAATTCTTTGCTTCATTAAATTTATGATTTGAAATTAATTTTGCTTTTATTTGAAATTTATCTAATAAATTTCTTGAAACTCTAGTGTCCTCACAAAGAATAAAATCTGAATTTTTTAATATTTCAATTGCTCTAAATGTTATGTCCCCTAAATTGCCAATTGGAGTAGGTACTAAATAAAGTGTTTTTTTTACTTGCTTAATATAAGATGAGTGTTTTACCATAATTATAACAGTATTAATGTTATAGTATCATTAAATGAATAAATTTTTTAGAATTCTTTTATTAATCATAATTAATTTTTTTCTAATTTTAACATCATCTCTCTCTGATGAAGAAAAAATTAAAATTGGTCTTCTAGTTCCTTTAAGTGGAGAAAATAAAGAAATAGGTACACAGATTGTTAATGCTGTTAGGATGGCTGTTAAAGATATAGATACTAATAAAATAGAAATTTACCCTAGAGATACTCAGTCAGATCCTAATGAGACTTTGAAAGCTGCTATTGAACTAGAACAAGTTGGAGTCAATTTGGTTATTGGTCCTGTTTTTTATGATAATTTAGTTTATCTTGAAGAAATAAGTAGTATTACTTTTTTATCATTAACAAATAAAACTTTAGATCTTCCAAAAAACGTTATCAGTGCTGGTGTGAATTCAACTTCACAGTTAAATACAATTAAAAAATTTATTAAATTAAATGAAATAAAAAAAACAATATTTTTAATACCTAATTTAAACTATGATTTAGAAATTAAAAAAGGAATTAAAAATTCAAAAATTAAAATCTATAAAGAATATTATTATGATATTGAACCTACAAAATTAACTAAACAAATTGAAAAAATAACTAATTATGGAATTAGAAAACAGAATTTAATAGATGAAATAACTAGAGTAGAAAAGTCAGACGACCTTAATAAAGATAAGAAAATAGAAAATTTAAAAAAAAAATATACTTTAGGAAATTTAAAATTTGACTCAATTATAATAGCTGATTTTGATGAAAGTTTAAAAAGTGTTATAACATCTTTACTTTATACCGATGTATCACTGAAAAAAAATTATCTTATAACTTTTAATCAGTGGTTTGATGATAGTTTGCTTAGAGAAACAAGCTCTCAACCAATTTTTTACCCCTCAATTAATAAAAAAAATTTAGATAATTTTAAAGAAAAATTTTTTAATGAATTTAATCAATTTCCTAAACACTTATCATTATTAAGCTACGATTTAGTAGGACTAATATATTATCTATCTATTAAAAATGATATTTCAACAATAAATAAATCTTTTAAATCTAAAAATTCTTTCAAGGGAAAAATTGGAGTTTTTGATATTGAAAATAATAAAATTAATCATAGACTAAATTTTTATCAAGTTGATAATGGGTCTCTCAAAGAAATTTTTTAATTTTCTTAAAAGCTTGAAACCGATGATCTATTTTATATTTTATTGAAGAGTTGATTTCTGCAAAAGTTTTTTTTTTATTTTTAGGAATAAATATTGGATCATAGCCAAAACCATTTTTTCCTTTTGGTTCATTGGAAATAAATCCTTCTACTTTTCCTTTTACACAGGCTATTTTTTTATCTAAAAAACAAATTGATAATACACAAATAAATCTAGCTTTAATTTTTTCATTTTTCCAATTTTTATTTTTATTACTTAGTTCTTTGTAAACTCTTTTAAATGCTTGATTAAAGTCACCTTTTAAACCTGCCCATCTAGCTGAATGTATTCCGGGTTTTTTATTAAGACAATCTATTTCTAAACCTGAGTCATCTGCAAGACAAATTATTTTAGTTTTTTTTGAAAAATATCGAGATTTTATTAGAGAGTTTTCCTCAAATGTGTGTCCATTTTCTTTTGGACTTTTTAATTTAAATTTAGATACTGAATAAGTTTTAATATACTTGGGTAATAAACCTCTTATTTCCCTTAATTTTCCTTTATTATTAGTACCAATAAGTAATCTAGTAATTTTTTTTTTTAACATCTAGCAATTTAAAATTTTCTTACCATATAAACGCATATGGAAAAAGAACAAGAACAAAGATTACAAAATAATGAAAGCATATCTGAAGATTCAAAAAATTTAGAAGAAAAAGAAACGTCAAAAAATGAAGTAGAAATAAAAGAACTATCTGCCGAAGAAAAAATTTTAGAATTAGAAGACAAACTAACAAGAACATTTGCTGAAATGGAAAATCAGCGTAGACGTTTTGAAAAAGAAAAAGATGATGCATTTGATTACGGTGGTTTTATCTTTGCCAAGGAAGCATTAAATATAATTGATAATCTTGAACGTTCTAAAAAAGTTTTAGAAAATGATCAGGTTTTAAAAGACTCAGAAGCTTTAAAAAAAATACTTGAACATCTAGATATAATAAATAAAGATTTAATCTCAATATTCTCAAAAAATAATATTACACAAATTAACTCACTAAATAAAAAATTAGATCCAAATCTTCACCAAGCTATGATGGAAATCGAAGATAATGAAAAAGAGCCAGGAACCATAATTCAAGAAATACAAAAAGGATTTACAATCAAAGACAGACTTTTAAGGCCTGCTTTGGTAGCTGTTTCAAAAAAATCAATTAAAGAAGATGAAATAAACAGTAAAAATAAAGATAATTTAGGAAATAAATAATGCTTAAATGAACTTGTAGAATATCATTTAAACACTATATGAGGTCAGAAGGACAAATTATAATATGAGCAAAATAATTGGTATAGACTTAGGTACAACAAACTCATGCGTAGCTATCATGGAAGGAAGCCAGCCTAAAGTATTAGAAAATGCTGAAGGAGCAAGGACAACCCCCTCTGTTGTGGCATTTACAGATGATAATGAAAAGTTAATTGGACAGCCTGCTAAAAGACAGGCAGTTACTAATCCTGAAAATACTATTTTTGCTGTAAAGAGACTAATTGGTAGAAATTTTGATGATGCAACTGTAAAAAAAGATATTGAAGCTGCACCATTTAAAATTATTAATTCAGAAAAAGGTGATGCTTGGTTAGAAGCTAAAGGTGAAAAATACTCACCTTCTCAAATTTCTGCTTTTATTCTTCAAAAAATGAAAGAGACAGCTGAAAAATATTTAGGTCA
>MDSV01062592.1_pt1 | contig 11264 bp, 9 predicted proteins | sample 810851 | NCBI WGS metagenome assembly MDSV01 (sample SAMN05326640, study PRJNA326480) | marine metagenome | isolation source: seawater | place: Atlantic Ocean: North East | collected 2012 | reverse complement strand
TCACCCATAAGGACATTTATAAATTGAGGAAACTCATCAAGTGAGGATTTTCTTAGAAATTTGCCTAGCCAAGTAACCCTTATATCTGCTTGAGTCGCTTGTTTAGAATCTGCATCAGTACTTATAGTCATAGAGCGAAATTTATAGCATACAAATTCTTCATTATTAACCCCCGATCTTAATTGCTTAAATAAGACCGGTCCCTTTGATGACAATTTAATCAAGATAGCAATAAGGGGGTATAACCAACTGAGTACAAAAAAGATTATACAACCTGAAAATATTAGATCAAACATTCTCTTCAAAAATCGATTCACAAAGTCTCTAAGAGGCTCTTCTCTTAAAGTAATCACTGGAACATCATCAAAGAAATCAATATTTACTCTTTTAAAAAGGAATCCTCTAAAATCAGGTACAATCTTAATCCTTATCATATATTTATCACAGAAATCAACTAAATCTTTAATCTTTTTAGTATAAGTAAGGGGCATTGTATAAAAAATCTCATCAATATCATTCTGTAATGCAAACTCTTCCAGAGCCTCTAGATCGCCTGAGACAACACCTTCTTTTATTCCAAAAGCAATCTCTGAATCTGAAAAAACCCCCATTAATTTAACTCCTAATACATTGTCAGAATTAAAATAAGTATTTAATTGCCTAGCAACCTCTCCTCCGCCAACAATTACTACCCTACTGTAATTAAATCCTGATTTTCTATACAGTTTGATTAATTGAACCGCTAAATACCTCCAAAAGATAATTAACCCTAAGAGTATTAAATAAGTATAGTAAAGGTGTTCACGAGAGAATTCCGATGCTTTTAGAGAGAAAAGTATCGCTGTAAGAATCAGTATATTAAAAGAGAAAGCTTTAAAGAGATTAAATAAGATACGATCCAATCTTTTAAGCTGTTTAAGCTCATATAGTTGTAACATTAACGCAACTAAAATCCAGACAGAATTATAGATTATAATTAGAAATCTATATTTATCTGAGAAATCTATTGTCTCAAATTTTATAGCATACATTAATACAAAGGCAATATTGATAAAGAAAACATCGCCTATAAAATGTATAAACCAAAAATATTTAGAGTACCCCTTCAAATTAAATTAAATTTCGGTAAAAATATATAATTTTATAATCTTCCATCAATAAAATTGAGAGGTATAAATGATTTTACATCAAAAATAACTGTTCTATCACTCTTTATCTTTTTAAAATTAATAGATTTGAAATCAGTATGAGCAACTGCCAAAATAATAGCAGAATATTGTTTTATTGTATAATCCGATATTAAATTTATATCTAAATCCCTCTTCACCTGCTCTTTGTTTGCAACAGAATCAAAAACATCCACCTGTGCTCCAAAAGAAACCAGCTCATTATACACATCTATAATCTTAGTATTACGAATGTCTGGACAATCTTCTTTAAAAGTAACCCCTAAAATTAAGATGTTTGCACCTTCAATATTAAGACCTTTGGTGCTCATTAACCTAAGAACCTTTGATGCAATAAACTGTCCCATTTTGTTATTCACATTTCTTCCAGATAGTATTACTTCTGGATTATACCCCAACTTCTTTGCTTTATAAGCCAAATAATAAGGGTCAACACTTATACAATGCCCTCCAACAAGACCTGGATAAAAAGGTAAAAAATTCCATTTAGTTTTTGCCGCTTCCAAAACTTCATGTGTATCAATATTCATTTTGTCAAAAATAAAAGCTAACTCATTTACAAATGAGATATTTAAATCTCGTTGAGCATTTTCTATTGCCTTTGAAGCTTCTGCTACTTTTATACTTGATGCCATATGAGTGCCAGCTTCTATGATAGAATTATACAAAACATCTATCTTAATTGCAACCTCATCAGTAGATCCAGAAGTTATTTTCTTTATTTTAGTTAGCGTATTTATTCTATCCCCTGGACTAATTCTCTCAGGTGAATACCCACAAAAAAAACTTTCATTGTATACTAAACCACTTAATTTCTGCAAAATGGGAACACAATTTTCTTCTGTACATCCTGGATAAACTGTAGATTCATAAATAACAATATCTCCTCTTTTCAGAAACCCTGCCACCATTTCTGTAGCAGATAAGAGATGTGATAAATCAGGGCTATTATTACTATCTATCGGAGTAGGAACAGTTATGATATATATGTTAGAATCAATAATATCCTTTTGATTGCTGCTTAAAAAAAGTCCGCTATGATTAGATAAAAAATTATCCTTAGACATCATAACCTTATTAAGAGTTGAAATGTCTATCTCTCCTGTTTTGTCATCTTGATCCTTCAGCTGCTTAACTCTTGATTTATCAATATCAAAACCCACCACTTTGTACTGCTTTGAAAACTCTATAGCTAGAGGCAGTCCAACATAACCAAGGCCAATGACAGATATTCTATTTTCCATTTTTTAAAAAAACAAAAATACGAAAAAGAAGGCAACTCTGTTATGATAAAATATTGAGAGTGTATTTTTTAAAGACGTAGCTTAAGGGAAGAATCTAAAAATGGATTCTGCTACCAAAGCTAATTTCTATTAAATTATTTTAATAAGAAGTATAAGACCAAAAACTATCTATTTATATACTTCGTTCAAAAAGGCATTATAATCATTAACTATCTTATCCCAAGAATACAATCTCTTGATCTTCTCTCTATTAATATTGATCAATCTGCTCTCATCATTCTTAATTTTATTATTTATCAATTTTGAAACATGTTCAGAATCTTGGAAATAGAATGCTTCATCTTCTAAGATAGACTTATTAAAAACATTATCATGAGCACAAATCAATGAGTTCGAAGCCATTGCTTCTAGTAATGATGGGTTAGTGCCACCAACACTATGCCCATGGAAATATAAATTAGAAAAATTCCGTAATGAATTTAACTTACCGATGCCTGAAACAAAACCAAGATATTTTATCCTGCCATCATTATTCTTCTGAGAGATATATTGCCCAAATTTTGTCTTTAAACTTCCAATAATTACTAACTGCCTCTCCTTTCTAGAGTTTAGATATCCTTCTATTATCATCTCAATATTGTTTTCTGGCTCCATTCTTGCAATAACTATATCATAATCATATTTCTTTAAATTATACTCATTAAGTACCTCTAGATCAGGAACTGTCATTAGATTTGCCCCATATGGAATATAGTGAGCATCTATATTATAAAATTCTTGCAGATAATGCTTAATACCAATTGAATCTGCAATCAAATAATCACTATACTTAACTACAAGACCTTCTGAGTATTTTAAGAAATTCTGAACCACATTAGGGAATTTAGATCTTTGCCACTCAAGACCATCCATATTTGTAACTAAGATATTCTTTTTTAGTATAAATCTATTCCATATTGCACTACTAGTATATCCTAACTGAAGAATGATATCAAAATTATGTTTTCTGGTATTCAGAATACAATTTAAATCATAAATAAACTGCCCTTTTGTTCCTATTAGATACTCTGGATCATAACAATGAATAATATTTACCCCATTCCATTTCTTTTCTTTATATGGATGATTATGCGAATTATAAACAGACACCTCATGGCCTTTATCAATTAATCCAACAGAAAGATATTCTGCAAATTGCTCAAACCCTCCATAATTATTTGGGATACCTCTAGTCCCTATTATTGCTACTCTCATCCTTTGCTTAAATATTTTCTTATTACTTCTTTAAAATTTCTTTCATACACTGCATCAGAAAATCTTGAGTAAAAAGTCGCCTTACTATTGTCTCCATACTTGACAATCTTTTTAGGATCTTCTAATAATTCGATCAACTCAGACATTAAACTATCTGAATCATTTGGCTCAAATAAAACGCCATCTTTATTGTGTGATATAATCTCTGGAAGTCCACCATGATTCGCAGCCAAAACACACCTTCCCATGCTCATCGACTCAATAGCAACTCTTCCAAATGGTTCTGGCTTAACAGATGGGACAATAACAATATTTGACCAAGCATACTCTAACTCTGGATTTTCTACAAATAATTTAAATGTTACTATACTTTCTAAATTGTTAGTTTTAACAAATTGAATTAATTTGTCCTTATATCCCAATTGGTCTTCAAATACATCGCCAACAATCCTAACCTGAATAATATATTTCTTTAAATCAACCAGTTTATTAATAGTCTCTAGAAAGAACATTTGTCCTTTCCATTCTGTCAATCTACCTAACAACAGAATATTAACTCTGTTATCTAGTATGTTATTTATACTATCAGGGTATCCAGTGACTCCATTCAATATTGCAGTTCCTATCTGATTCTTGGACAAAGCGTAAGAATGAGCAGTATGATTAGAGTTGAAAATTACTTTCATTTTACTAAACGATAGTATTTTTGAGAATATATATTTTTGTATCCCAGTAGGTATTTCTCTAACATGAAGGATATTGGCAGTGCTTGTAAATCTTGAAGCAATAATATAATCCAATACAACAATTGTATTTATATAGAATACGTCATACCTGCTAGAATTTTGCACTGCAGTGTATATGCCTCTAATTATCTTATATATTAATTTAAATGGATTTCTTTTAAATGCTTTTTTCCTTAATACCCCCAGATTCTTATTAATTATTAGATTATTACAAATAGGCTTGAGTAGCGTTTCAATTCCACCATTCTTAGGTATCATAATGTCAATCATTGCATCTGGATATGTCTTTCTCAAGATTCCTACAGAAAGCGCAAAACTTCTATCTGATCCGTATAATTCATACCCTTGATGAACACATAAAATATTTTTAATCTTTCTCATATCTTAAAGATATATATTTAACAATTTAAAATACTTAATATTTCTGTATTTAATAACTAACTTAAAGGTGCTTATCAGTATGTAGATATGAATTAAAATTAAATTAAAAACTTTGTACTCATGTATTATTCTCCATGCAGAAAATAAATTATTCAATCTAAATATCTGCATATTAATATCTTCATCTCTATCAAGTAAAGCTGATTTATGCTGAAAGATACAATCAATTACAAATAAGAAGTCGTTTTCTTTTGTGTACTCAAGCATAAAAGAAGTATCAGTTCCATAGAACCTTAATCTTTCATCATAACCTTTATAAATATTCTTTAAATAGTTGAAATTAATTGCCATGCCACTATTAATAGCTAAGATATGTTTTGCATTCATTATCCCAAATCTTTCTTTTTTCCAATACCTACCTTTAAATATTTGATAATCACCAGGGCTAACAATAGTCTGTCCAGATTTAATTAATGGTAAAAAAAGATTGATATATGGATGTTTTATCGTTGCCCTATTTAATTTTTCTAAATAATCACCTGAAAAAGACGAGTCTTGATCTAAAATTATCATATAATCATAATCTTCATTCTCTTGAATTATACGATTATAAATTTTAGACAATGAGATATTCTCTGGAGCATGAATATATTCTACATACTTTAAAGAGCTTATATCATTAGTAATAGATTGAATTAATGGACTATTATCCCATAATACTAATTTAGATTCACTCAAATGTTCTGATGAGTTAAGTAAAGAGATATAACTTAACGCCTCCTTTACTTTACATTCATATAGCACTATTATAATCAAGAGTCTATTCACAGTTCAACGCTTTCTTTAGTTTATAATTTGCTTTGGAGAGTATAACAAATGAAAAGAAATATAATATGAAAAATGTGGGTGACCCTAATGAATTCTGGAAGGCAAATAAGTATAAAGCTACTAAATGATATATAATCATAAACTCAACAAATACAACCTCATATCGGTTAAAACAAAGCCTATTAATAGCATATTTCACTTCAATTAATTGGCGAATAATCCAATACTGTAAATAAAAAAATAGAATCCCAAATAAACCATAAGTTAAAAATAGATATATATATAAAGAATCAAACTCGAATGCATATGTTCCGATTCCTCCACCTAATACAGAGAATTCAGTTATCAGTTGATAATATTGGACTAATCTTCCTAATATTGACGTGTCATTTAAAGCACTTCCACTAAACATCACTAAGAAAGTCCCAATTATAAATATAAATGGAAGAAAGAAAGATAGTAAATATATTATTCTGATTTTCGAATTTAGCAGAAAATAAATTACTGTGCCTAAAATAAGTAAGATAAATCCAGTCCTAACTTGTGAGATATATAATGAAACTAAAACAGCTATAAATAATGGAATAAAATAAGTTTTTCTCAGATTGAATATCATAATAAAAATTAATATTCCAAACATTGCAAGATAAAAAGAATAATCTAATGCCGAGATAAATAGGCTAGACACTCTAATACTGCCATCTCTTAATACTGAATACATAACCTTATGATCTAAGTAGCCTGGCTTTAAATCTTTTTTACTCTCCAATAAGAATTCATAGCGCCAAATACTATTTACTGTACCATCAAATACAATATATTCATAAAAACCATATAATATTAGTATGATTGAGATAGTAATAAAAGAGAATACTAATTTCCTAACATTAATCGACTCAAATATTTTCAGAAGATAAAATAATAAGCTTAATAGAATTGGAAGAAAAAACATCCTAAAATCTTTCACAATAGCAACAATATCTTGTTTCAGGAGAACGCTATATAAAATACTAAAAAAAATAAACCCAATTAGAAGAAGAAATGATTTATGGAATTTAAAGAAATTTATCAAATAAACAAAGTACCCGATAAACATAATAAGAATTATGGACTCAAGATACGTCTTAAAAATAAATAATTTTGTATTAAATATAGCCTCAAGATTAAAAAATAAAAAATCATAACTGAGTAAATAAATCAGGATTGAACTAGCTAGAATATTTTGTTTATTTAATGACATTCTGGGTGTCTTCTAATACAGCTAATATAAACGCCTATATCTATGATCTATTCCTAACATTTCTTTTATCTTTATTTTTATTTTACGACTAAGAAAATAATACCCCGTTCCACATGTAATCCTATATTCCATTTTACCTACAGATTTCATAATTTCTTTTACATAAGTATTTAATTTAACTTCTTGAGGATCCTTTGCATCTTTTTCAATTTTTTTCAATATAGAGTGCAATGAATAGAAGTCATCCCAAACAAAGGGAGATGGATTTAAACCAGCTCCTAAAAACTCTAAAAGGAAGCAATTATAGCTATTCTTAACATCTACTTCTTTAAACTCTTTATGTATATTAGAGTTGGCAAATGTAAAATCAATGATTTTTAATTGATTATTAGAAACTAAAAAGTTGTCCAATTTAATATCTCTATGGATAATACCTGCATCTGATAAATTGTTTAGAATTCTAATTATATCATCTAAATATCTCATATTATTTAATAAAATGTCTTCATCTAACTCATTACTATGAAAGAATTCATACACTAAAAATTGTATTCTTCCATCTAATGAAGAATATAGAAGATCTACCAAATTATCTTGCATTACACCTTTACAAAGATCATAAGCAAGCTTATCATTGATAAGTAGATGAAACTTTGTATCGATTTTTATAAAAACTTCCTTTTTATTATATACCCCTCTAAAATAACAATATCCATTACGCCAATTTAAGAAGTTAAAAAAAGATATATTCTTAATGTTGAGATCTTTTAATTTAACATATATTGGTATTATATGTCTAATTGTAAACAACCCAAGTTTTAAATACTTTTTAAGCAAGTCTTAATTTTTTTAATATCTTAATTAGTATCTTCTTCAATAATGAGCGTAAATTTAAATACGCTTTGTATTTTGTTCTTTTTGTCGAAACTGGAATGTAGATCCTTTTATTTATTAATCGTTCATTAAAAAAAACGCTCAAATCGTTCGGCTCAACAATATTATAATTATACTCAAACATATATGACAATAATATATCTAGTAAAACAGTATCAATCAAATTACACTTTTTAAGGCTAAGATTTAATCTTTTTGACAAAATCAGGAATTGTTTAATGTAATCTTCTGATATATACTGCTTATGCACTAAAGCATGATAAATAAGTGAATAAAATAGATTTAAATTATCTGGTATATAAAACCCTTTCTCATGTTTAACTTTAGTTTTTAATAATTCTATTTCCCAGCTCTTATCATAATAGTTGTCACCAACATACCTAATATCAAAGTTAATATCTTTGTTATTTATCTTTACAGAATGTTGAACTCTATATGATTTATCTGTTGTCTCAACAGCATTTAAGATGTCTTTTGTTAAGTTCTTATTTTCTGTTAAAATATCAACATCAGGATGTTTTGTTGTTAATTGATCTTCTAGGTTATCAAAATTCCTTAAAACAATATAGTTTAATGTTAAATTCAAAATATGAAATAGTTCATCAAAACTATTCCAACCATTAGCTCCTATTAAATCATTTCTGTAGTCAAGTGCATTTTGATCAAATGTATCTTGTGATAAATATTCATGATAATCTTTTCCATATAATAATGCTAATTGAAGTTTAGTTTCCTCAATATTATCAGTAGCATGTATCTTATTGCCACTAGTCCAAGATCTATAAAGTTGTTTGGCATCAAAAAGATTAATATTTACTACTCGCACCCCTTTAGATGTCTCTCTTAGCTCATATTGTGGTTTATTATCCTTAACGATAATACAGCAAAAAGTATCAGCCCCGCAATGCTTCTCTTTTTTAGAATTCTTAGGAAGGTTCTCTCCATAAAAACGAGATAAGTTATTACTAAATCTATTTTTAGACCATGTAGTATTATAAATAGAACAAATAGTGAACTTTGAGGATATATCCTTTAATATTCTATCTTTCTGACCAATACCTTTACTCCATATGATAAATAGATGAATCTCTTCCATTAAAAACCTTTCTTATATAATTTATTTATATATACGTAATAAATTCTAATCAATAACACAATAAACTTTGAAAATACTAAGGAGATTACAAAAAGAATCAAGATGTCACTTTGTAAATCTGGGTTTATAGTAAAATAATAATATAGGATAGTCAAAAGTAATAAATGAATCACAAACCCATATATAATACTTAAATTAAATTCTTTTTTATATCCTCTAGCCAGAAGCAATGGTGCTCCTAGCATAACATATAGAATGCTTATTGGTACTATTGGAATAATAACATGAAATAAATTCTTAAATATATCATTGACCTCATCTAATAAGATTACAGATATTAAATCACTAAACAAATACCCAAATGCAACTACCAATAAAGACACAAACATTAAGATTGATAATAATTTAGCTAAGAAACTAAAACTATTCTTCTTAGCTAGATAAGGATAGATTGTTTGTACTACTGGCCTAAATAATGCAAGAATAACACTTACCGCCTTATCTGCTAAATAATAATATGTCACAAAAACTGGGGACAATAAAATGCCAGATAAGAATGTATTAACATTACTATATCCAACAGAAGACAGTCTAGATAAGAAGAACTGTGAGCTATCTTTAAAATAGATTACTAATATCTTAAAAGATTGTATCTGAAATCTTTGATCGAAATTTTTATGCACTATCCATAATGATAATATGCCACCAATAATAAAACCAAGCCCATTCAGTATAGGCACTAGAATGTAGTCAGCTTCATTTCTTATAAAAATAAATATAGCTATAGTAAATATCAACCTGGATATAATATTTACTATTGTAATATATTTCATCTTCTCAAGTCCCTGAAAATACCATATAGGGAAAAGTGCTTGTCCTATTACCCACAAGAAAGTTAGATAATACAGATCTATATTATTTGAAAACTTATCAAATGAGAATAGAATTATTGACAAAACAGTAAATGAAATAGCTATAAGGATAAACTTTATACTCATTACACTGCTATAAATCTCTGTTAGCTTCCCCTTATCTTCTCTATTAACAGAGACCTCTCTAGTTGCAGAAAGATTAAAACCATAATCTACAAGAATATTAAAAAACATGATAAATGCTTGGGCAAACATAACTAAGCCAAACATCTCTGTTCCGAGAACTCTCACTAAATAAGGCAATGTAAGTAGTGGCAGAATATAAGTAACAACCTGTAGTATTGAAAGTGAAAAGAAGTTTGACAGAAGTCTTCTCTTATCTTCTGTGTTTACTATGTTTCTTAGTTTCTTTATCAACCTAATCAAATAATGAATCAAACTTAAATTCCAGTGTACTGTCTTGCTTTGAGAAGAAATTATATAATTTATTAAGCAGCGGCAATTCTTTACTCACTTCTTCATCTATTAATACCCAGGCAATCTCTATAGCATTTAATCCTTCTAATATAACCTCATTTGCTTTATAATCAGAATTAAAGAACCCTTTACCAATTAATAATCCTAAAGTTCTATTTCTACTCAAATCATTTAATGACGTCAAACATAAATCACCAAAACCACATGCTAGAAATAAAGTATCACCTGATCCTCCTAATGATCTTAGCAGCACTCTAACTTCTGAGAATGCTTTTGTTAAAATCATAAAACGTGTATTGGGAGAATTATATTTTGCATCTACAACACCCAATACTAAAGCATAAATGTTCTTGAGTACGCTCAATAATTCTACTCCCCTAATATCTGTAGTACAATCAATATGCAAAGCGGTATTTTGTATAATTTGATTTATGGTCTCATGTTGCTGGCTTGTTGTATGTCCTAAAGTTAGCAAAGAGTCAGCATGTTCCATCACCTCAATTGCAAAGGATGGGCCTTTTAAAGTTACAACATTCTCAATTTTCAACTTCTGTTTAATACTTTCAACTATAGTAACTCCCCCCTCAAATAACCCTTTAGATAAATTTACAAATAACACATCATCTTTAAAGAACAACTTTAATTTAATTAAATTTTCAACAATTACTGATGACGGTAATGCAACAAAAATAACATCAGCATTTTTAATATCTTTCTTGTCAGATGATGCCGACAGGCTATTTGTTAAATGTTTATTAGGGAAACAAGATTTATTTGTATGGGAATTATTAATCTCATCGACTTTATCTTCATTTCGTGAAAACAAGATGACATTATTATCTTTATTTACTGAAAGTTCGTTTGCTATTGCAGTACCAAAGGTACCTGCACCAAGTACAATAATATTCATAACTCAAAAATAAAGGGTTTAAGCTAATTCTGATAAATAGCCATCAATATATTTCAACAAAAGCTCTTTAACAACCCTCTCATCTTGTTTCTCTCTAGCTAATTTAATAACCTCTACACAATGCAATACCTCATC
>MDSV01115569.1_pt1 | contig 11265 bp, 9 predicted proteins | sample 810851 | NCBI WGS metagenome assembly MDSV01 (sample SAMN05326640, study PRJNA326480) | marine metagenome | isolation source: seawater | place: Atlantic Ocean: North East | collected 2012 | reverse complement strand
AGCAATAGTCATTTCTAGAGCATGATGCTCTGCTGCCCAAACAATGTTGAAGTTCCCTTGGTCTGCCATTTTTACCATATCAAGGGTATGTTTCTTTACATCCTCCATATTAGTTGAGGTGTCCATGCGCTCTAAATTGACAGCTAACTGGAATTTCATTTGTAATAAACCTCTAATCAAAAAACTAAACTGGTCTCATTAAATCGTATATGATTTAAATGGGTCTGCAAACCTTTTCTGTTTATACCCCGGCTGGATTTTCTACATCTCTACCAAGGTTTTTTAGATCGGAATACCTGTCACCAATTCTATGATGAGGCCTTCCCCCAGTCGCCGCGCCTAGGGCGGCAACTAATTCATTGCCTGCTGGCGCATCTGGAATTGAAAACTGTACAGTATGATAATGAGATCTACGCCCAGTATCATCTTTGTCCATTAGTGGTATACAAATAGATGAATTTGCTGGACCTCTCGTATTAGTAAAGCCGAGGTAAGATTTTGCATTGACTGCTTCGCGCAAGAAATTACCAAATTTGAGTGTATGAATTAATGCGGAGGCATGCTCGATCTCAGCGTCTACTCCCGCAACGGCGGCTTTACCATATGCTTCCACTCCTTCACCAGATCCTATTATAGAAATTAGTTTGTTTGTTAATAGGTCCCCAAGAATAGGCGAAATTCGATTTATTTCAGGATAAAGGTCATCTACAAACTCTTCCCCAATCCAAGGATTCTTAACTACGGCAGCAACACCTACTAACCTAAGTTCCTTTGGAGCCAGTTTGCCTCCCTCTACATTTATTATTTCTTCATATGCTATTATTTTTCTTATATCAGTTAGCATTATTCATCTCCTATTTTCCAATGTATTCAAAGGACTTTTTTTACTGTGCCTTCTGTTTCATTTCCCTGGTAAATTCCAAATCTCCCATGGTGATATTCTTCACAATACCGCTCAATCATTGTTCTTTCAGCTAAGTTTTTTATTTTGTCTAACGGGATTTCTTCTAGGTTGAGGCTTACTGTGTTTTTATTTCCCCCACCTGAAAATTTTCCATGGTAGAAAATCATGTGGACATTCATTTCTTGGTCTTCATAAACTGAATAAAGGAAATCTAGGTTGAACATTAAGTTTAAGCTTTTAAGATAATCTTCTAATCCTAGCAGACTCTTATTATTATTTGGGGTCTTTGGTAATGATAGGTTATTTTCTCGGTCTTTAATAAATAAAACTTGGCGATCACTCTCCAGAATTGCTCCTACCCGCGTGTTGCTTTCTTTATTTACCATATTCACAAGAGAATGCTCTAATCCTACTGAAAAGTAATCACCACGAAAATAACCAAGTGGGTCGCCTGGATAATACAAATAATCTTCAATAAGACCAATCATTACCGCGTGATCTCCAATCTCCTGAAAGTTGGTTTTATGACATACAAAATGGGCCAAACATGAATCCAAAAGAGGTAAATCTCTTGAGCCTTTTTTCCAGCTGGTTAAGTCAAATTTGTCAGTTCTTTGTGATGAAAATAACCCTGCAACAGCACGCTGTTTCTCGCTCAAAACATTGATTGCAAAATACTTGCTATCTCTAAAAATCTCAAAACTTTGGGCAGTCTTGGCAATGCATACAAGTAACATGGGAGGATCTAGAGAAACAGAAGAAAAGGAATTTGCAGTAAAGCCTCTAGGGATCCCATCCTTTTGATTAGTGGTCACAACAGTCACACCTGTTGCGAAGGTCCCAAACGCAGATCGAAGATCATTCTTATCTTTTTCAGATAGGGGTTCAGGATCATTTTTATATAAGTCCTCAACTTTTGTCTCGCCAAGCCTTGGAGGGAATGAGAATTTTGGTTGCGGAAATCTACTAAAGTTAAGTGGGTTTCCAGCTACGCGCCAAGGTCGTGCTTCAGAGTTTGAAAATTTCATTTCTTCAATCATTGATCTGTTCATAACATGTGGATCTTCAAATATATCTTTGGCTGAGTTTAGAGGGCCGAATGGGACTAAGCCTCCAAGGAGAGATTTTAGCTCTAACTTAGTTTTTGATGAAGTCCAGCATTCAACGATAGCATTCAATACCTTTGAGTTCTTTTGCCTATTTGCAATCGAAGAAAATCTTTGATCTGAAGATAGCCCCGGATCTTTCATGATCTTGGTTAAAACTCTCCAAAATGAATCATCAACTATGCCTAGTGCGATAAAGCCATCCTTTGCTTTAAAGATCCCGAATGGCACAAGCAAAGGGTGTCCATTACCCTGCGGACCCGGAATAGATCCGTCTAAATCATGTTGATAAATTATCCTTTCACAGAGGCTAATCACGGCATCATACATTGCCAAATCAATCAGCTGTCCTTTACCCGTTTTTTCCGCTTCTCGTACCGCTGCAATGATTCCAAAAGACATCATAAGCCCAGAGAAAATATCACCAACACCTGGCCCCACCTTGGTAGGAGCATTTTTTTTGGGTCCAGTTATCCCGATTAAACCACCCATTGCTTGCGCAACCACATCATAAGAAGGCCAATCCTTATAGGGACTTTCTCCTGAGAGCGGATTGCCAAATCCACTAATGGCTGCGTACACTATTTTGTCATTAATGCATCTTATCTTATCATATCCCAGGCCCATCTTTTCCATCACCCCTGGTCGGAAATTTTCTACCAAAACATCTGCAGATTTGACAAGTTTTAGTAGCTTTACTTTTCCTGGATCTGTCTTTAAGTTTAGTAACAGGCTTTTCTTATTCCTATTGAGACTTACAAAATATCCTGACCATTCTTTTTTAATATCTTCTTTTCGGAAAGGACCAGTTGCCCTGCTAGTATCACCGGACGGGCTTTCAATCTTAATCACTTCTGCTCCATGATCAGCAAGCATCATTGTACAGTAAGGGCCTGAAAGCATTCGGGTTAAATCTAACACTCGCAGACCTGATAATATTCCTGTTTTCATCTTTAAATTGATCCAATTTTTGTGAATTGTCGTAGAAATTTTCTTAAAATAGAGCCAAATTGGTTCGGATCCTCTACTAAGGCCATATGCTTTAAATTTTTTATAATGTGTAGTTGGCTTTGATCTATTTCTTTTGCTATCTTTTTACTCATTTCCGGGCCATTGCCATAATCCTGATCTGCTGTAATGACTAAAGTTGGGCAGCTGATAGGTGGTTGTGGATTTATAATCTCTTCTAAGTCATATGCCAAGATCCTATAAATCTTGGGATAGATGCTAGGATCATTGCCAATAATCCATTCCTTAACTTTATTAATTATCATAGGATTTTCTTCTTCAAATTTCTCACTGAACCATCTTTTGATTGCAGCAGATGCCGTTGCCGTAGGACCAGACTGCTGGGACAGGAATACTCTTGCCTCTATTAATTCTTGCTGTTCTTTAGATCGAGTATGAGGGGAGTTAATTATTATTAACCCTTCTACGAGTTCCGGGAAATCCTGTGCAAACCGCCTTATTATCATTCCGCCTAATGAAAATCCTACCAAGATAATTTTTTCAAAGTTGCAGTGATCCATCAATTCTTTTATCTGATCAGAAAACATTCTTAAGGAGGGAGTTTTCTTAGGTAAGAGGCTTTCCCCATGTCCAAAAAGGTCGTAGGTGATGATGGTAAATTCATGTTCGAGCTCTTTTGGAAGCCATTGCCACATTTCTCCTTTCAAACCCAAACCGTGAACAAAAATGAGAATCTTGTCACGAGCAACTCCTCGTAATTGAAATTTAGTGCCTTTGGGTGTAAAGGATGACATTCTAGACACTCGATACCTATGAAAAATTTTGAGGTTTGTAAGCTATGACTTCTATTTCAACCCGAACATCCACGAGTAAATCATTTACCACAGCCGATCTTGCAGGAGGGTCATTTTTGAAATATTCACTATAGATTTCATTGAAACCTGGAAAGTCATTTTTGTCCTTAAGCCAAACCATGGATTTAACAACATCATCCAATGAACAATTTCCTAATTCTAGGGTCTTTTTGATTTCTTCAATCACTATTCTGGTTTGATCCTCTATCGATCCGCTTGTCATGACGAGGCCCTCTTTCATAGGTACTTGTCCTGTACAAAAGATATAATCTCCAGCCTGTACAGCTCGCGAGAGAGATAATTGTCTTCCATTAATAATAATGGGATCTCCTAAGGGTTGTTTTTTTTTCATCTGGGTTACCTTCTTAGCTGTCCACTACTTTTAAAAGAAGTGTATTTTTAAATTCTCAAAAAAAAGCGTACAATATTACAAAATGGGAGAATCGTTTTCTCTCCTTCCACCACTATATTGGAGGTTACAACATGACTGAAGTGCAAAAATATCAAATGCTCATTGATGGAAGCTGGACTAGCGGGATCGATGGAAAGTTTTTTGAAAGTATCAATCCTTATACTGGGAGGGTCTGGTGCAGGGTTCCAGAGGCAAACTCTCAAGATGTAAATTCTGCTGTAGAGGCTGCGCACAAAGCTTTTTCCATAGGACCTTGGTCTAAAATGACTCCGACTGATAGAGGGCGGTGTTTGAGACGGCTAGCTGATCTACTTTCTGAAATGTCTGAACCTCTAGGCAAGATAGAAACTATTGATACCGGCAAAATGCTCAAAGAAACTCGATGGCAAGCAAAGTATATAGCAGAGTTCTTCCATTTTTATGCTGGTTGCGCTGACAAAATTAGCGGAGAAACTTTACCAATAGATAAACCAGACTTGGTTGTTTTTACAGAGCGTGAACCATTAGGAGTGGTGGCTGCTGTAGTGCCATGGAATTCTCAATTGTTCTTAGTTGCTGTCAAATTAGGACCCGCTCTTGCGGCAGGGAATACAGTCGTATTGAAAGCTTCTGAGCATGCCTCTGCGGCAATGTTAGAATTTGGAAAGCTTGTTGAAAAGGCTGGGTTTCCTCCTGGAGTTGTAAATATCATTACTGGCCATGGGGATCCTTGCGGCAAGGAATTAACTTCTCACCCCTTAGTCGCGCGTATATCCTTTACTGGGGGGGCAAGGTCAGCTCAAAACATTATTAAAAATTCTGCTGAGAATTTTGCAGAAGTTTCTCTTGAACTGGGAGGTAAGTCACCGTTTATAGTTTTTGAAGATGCAAATCTGGAAAGTGCAGTTAATGGATCTATTGCAGGAATTTTTGGAGCTAGTGGTCAAAGTTGTGTGGCAGGATCTAGGTTGTATTTGCATGAAAATATTGCTGAGAAATTTCTTGAAAAAATGTTAGAGATTGTCCGCTCCATTAATATGGGTGATCCCCTTGAGGAGGCAACTCAAATGGGGCCCTTATGCACTACAGGACAAATTGAGAATATTGAAAACGAATTAAAAACGGCAAAATCCCAGGGTGGACAGCTTCTTTGTGGTGGAAATAGACCAGAAAATTTAGAAGGTTATTTTTTCCAACCTACTATAATTTCTTGTCCTGATCATTCTTTAAAGATAGTAGATACTGAACTTTTTGGTCCTGTTTTAAGTGTGTTAACCTTTCGAGAGGAAGAGGAAGTTATAAATCTAGCGAATGACACAAAACATGGTCTTGCAGCTGGCATATTCAGTGAAAATAGCGCTCGGTCTATGCGTGTTGCTAAGTCTGTCAAGGCAGGTATAGTTTGGGTTAACACTTATCGGGTTGTATCACCAATAGCCCAATTTGGAGGGTTTAAAGGTTCTGGGTATGGAAGGGAAAGCGGTTTTCAGGCAATGTATGATTATACTCGTCCAAAAACAATTTGGTTAAATACATCAAATGAGCCAATGAGCAATCCTTTTGTGATGCGTTGAAAAAACTTTAATCATTCATTTTATCACCAATTGTTAAGGAGAAAAGAGTGGCCCACGGAATAGAAGTGAATAAATCGGGAAGAGTACTAGAGGTTTGTCTCGACAGACCGAAGGTAAATGCTATTGATGTGAAGATGAGTCAAGAGTTAGGTAGGGCTTTTGCGGAACTAAGAGATAACAAGGACCTATGGGTAGGCATTTTAACTGCTAAAGGAGAAAAAATTTTTTCAGCAGGCTGGGATCTTAAGGCCTTGAATTCTGGGGAGATGTCTTTGGAAAATTGGTGGGAAACATCGGATTATGGAGACGGAGGATTCGCTGGATTAACTGAGAACTGGGATTTGAACAAACCAGTCATAGGAGCTTTAAATGGGTTAGTCATTGGAGGAGGCTTTGAATTGGCTCTTGGCTGTGATCTTTTATTAGCTGCAGAACACGTTGAATTTGGCTTGCCTGAAATGCCCCTTGGCATCGTTCCAGATGCTGGAGCTCTTCAGCGCCTGCCACGAACAATACCCTATAATATTGCGATGGAGATGTTCTTACTAGGCCGAAGAATGTCCGCCATTGAGGCTAAGCATTATGGTCTTATCAATAAGATAGTGAAATCTGAAAATTTACTAGATGAGGCGCGCGAATGGGCTGATAAGATAGCGTCATCGGCGCCCTTAGCAATGCAAAGTGTAAAAGAAGTGTTGAGAGCTATAGAATGCCACCCATTAGAGGAAGCGTTTTCTAAGATGCGAAAAGATGATTTAGTGACTTACAAAAAAATGTTGAGTTCTAAGGATGCAGAGGAAGGTATAGCAGCGTTTGTTGAGAGAAGAGATCCCAATTTTAAAGGTGAGTAATGGACCTAATAGATAAAAAAAATGTTAAAACTGTTTGCAGCATTGGAGGGGGGCCAATTGGTGCGGGTTGGGCGGCCTTTTTTTTAGCTCAAGGTCTTTCTGTCAAAGCTTATCTTCATTCTGAGAAAGAAGAAAAAGACTATTGTTCAATGATTGAGACTGCTTGGATTTCGCTAGAAAAGCTGTATGATTTGGGTAGTATCAATCGAAATTCAATACAAATCAGCACCAACTTAGAGAATGCGGTTGAAAATGCACAATTTATTCAGGAAAATGCACCAGAAATTTTATCCTTAAAACAAGATCTTTATGCTCGCCTAGGAAATATTGTTTCTAGTGAAGTAGTAATTTGTTCTTCCACTTCTGGTTTAATGATGACAGATATTCAAGCTCATTGTGCAACACCCGAGAGAACTGTTGTTGGACATCCCTTTAATCCACCATATCTGCTGCCATTAGTAGAAATAGTTGGGGGGGAGAAAACAAATTCAGAGGCGGTTATATGGGCAAGAAATTTTTATAAATATGTTGGCAAGGTTCCTTTGGTCATGAACAAAGAAATTCCTGGCTTTGTTGCGACCCGACTGCAAGAGGCCTTATGGAGAGAGGCTTTGCATATGGTAGCTAATGGCGAGGCAACTCCTGAACAAATAGATGAAGCCCTGATGAATGGCCCAGGCCCTAGAATGGCAATCCAAGGACAGTGCCTTGCATTTCACGTTGCCTGTGGTGCAGGAGGTATGGCCACGAACTTGGATCAGTTTGGGCCTGCTTTGAAATTACCTTGGACAAGATTGAAGGCACCAGAATTGACTAAGAAATTAAGGGATACTATGGTTTCAGGCTGTGATGAAATTACGAAAGGTCTGGATTTTAAAAGTCTAGCTGCGGAAAGAGACAGAAAAATTGTGGAGATAATTAAGATTCAAAAAAACCATGTTTCATAGTTTATTTAGATGAGATTGAATTAGGAGGTCGGCATGAACTTTGAGGTAGTCATAACATGCGCTGTCACAGGTGCTGGAGATACAGTAGGGAAGAGTAATAAGGTTCCAATTACCCCTAAAGAAATAGCCGATGCTGCAATTGATGCTGCCAAAGCTGGAGCTACCTCGGTGCATTTACATGTTAGAGATCCTAAAACTGGTCAAGGTTCCAGAAATCCAAAGTTGTTCAAGGAGGCCGTGGATAGGGTTCGAGATGATAAACATGATGTGATCATTAATTTAACAGCTGGAATGGGTGGTGATTGGGTTCTTAACCCCAATAAACTGACCGAACCAGCTCCCGGCACCGATATAATCAGTGCTGAGGAGAGATTGGCTCACGTTAAGGAATGTTTGCCAGAAATTTGTTCTATAGATTGCGGTACTATGAATTTTGGCAACGGAAACGAGATTTATATATCAACTCCACCATTTTTGAGAGAAATGGCTCAGTTGACACAGAAGTGGGGGGTCAAACCAGAGCTAGAGGTTTTTGATCTAGGACACATTAGGTTTGCTAAGGAAATGATTAAAGAGGGGTTGGTTGACGAACCCCCTTTATTTCAAATTTGTTTAGGGATTCCATGGGGAGCTGAACAATCAGTTGATACTATGAAGGTTATGAAGGATCACTTACCAGCAAATTGTTTTTGGGCGGGATTTGGTATTTCTCGCATGCAAATGCCGATGGTAGCTGCAGCGGTAACTTTAGGAGGAAATGTTCGAGTGGGACTCGAGGACAATTTGTATTTAGAAAAAGGGGTTCTGGCTTCAAATGCAGACCTAGTTACTAAGGCTAAGGGTATCGTTGAACTCATGGGTGCTAAAGTTTTGACCCCAGAAGAAGCCAGAAAAAAGTTTAATCTGAAAAAAAAGTGATGATTATTATAAAGGTCATATAAAGGAGTAAGATAAGATTGGATCAAGTTCTAAACCAAGAAAATGCTCTCCTGCTCACGACAGTTAGGAAATTCCTAGAAGAAGAAATTTTACCATACGAGGATGAAGTTGATAAGACTGGTGAAGTTAACCCTGAATTAGGAAAACAAATTGAAACACGAGCTAAAGAGATAGGGCTGTTTGCTGCCAATTTACCCACTGAAGTGGGTGGGGGGGGGTTGGATTATCGATCAATGATGGTCTTGGAAAGAGAATACGGAAAAACTTCTCATGCATTACATTCCTGGATCGCTCGGCCTACTGAGATTCTGCTTGCGTGCAATGAAGAGCAAAGACAAGAGTTCCTCTATCCATGTGTTAGGGGGGAGAAGCGAGAGTTATTTGCTTTAACTGAACCTGGAGCGGGTTCAGACGTGATGGGAATGAAATCAAATGCTGTAAAGGATGGGGATGATTGGGTGTTAAATGGATCTAAACACTTCATATCAGGGCCCTGTATGCCTGATTTCGCGATAGTTTTTGCGGTAACTGGTGAGGACAAGACAAAGAGAGGTGTTCGAAAGAGAATTACTTCTTTTTTGGTGAATCGAGGTGAAAAAGGCTTCGATATAAAGGAAGGCACCAAGTGTGTAAGCTATCGAGGATACAAAACTTTTGCGCTAACTTTTGACGATGTAAGGCTTTCCAAGAGAACGGTTCTTGGAAAAGAAGGGGAAGGTTTAAAGTTATCAGGTAAATGGTTAGGCATGGGACGGATATGGGTCGGTGCTTCCTGTTGTGGAAAAGCCGAACGTATGATTAGTCTAGCATCAGAGTGGGCAGCAGATAGAAAACAATTTGGCCAACCTATTGGAAAATTTCAAGGAATAGGGTTTCGTTTAGCCGACATGGCAGTAGGGTTAAGAGCTGCCGATTTAATGGTCAATGATGCCGTAGATAAAGCAGAAAATAAAATTATGAAAGATGAGGATGCTGCCATGGTAAAGCTGTTTTGCTCAGAAATGGTTAACAAGGTTGCTGATGATACTGTCCAAATTTTTGGAGGTATGGGTCTGATGGAGGAAATGCCTATCCAAAGATTGTGGAGAGATAGTCGTTTAGAGCGAATTTGGGATGGCACATCGGAAATACAGCGACATATAATTGCCCGATCAATTTTACGACCTCTCGGGGCATGAGACGAAATCAAAACAAAAATTTAGACCGCTTATTGAAGCCTTCACAAATTGCTTTCATTGGAGGGTCTGATGCGGAGGTGGCAATTAATGAAGCAGTGCGTCGGGGGTTTGCAGGATCGATTTGGCCAGTAAATCCCACCCGACATGATATGGCCGGTTACAAATGTTACAAATCAGTCTTGGATCTACCATTTGGTCCGGATGCAGTTTTTCTGGCTATTCCTGCCAACAAAGTTCTTAAAACAATAAATGAACTTCGTGAAGTCTCAGCAGGTGGAATAGTCTGCTATACAGCAGGTTTTCGGGAGATAGGCCTTCAAGGTGTTTTAATGGAAAGGGAACTCCTAAGGGACCTAGGTGAAATGGTTATGGTTGGGCCAAATTGTTATGGAGTCATAAATTATTTGGAGAAATATGCTTTATGGCCATTTGAACATGGTGGATACTGTCCAGGCTATGGAGCTGCCATAATTACTCAGAGTGGAATGCTTTCTTCCGATATTACTATGAGCCAAAGATCCTTACCTATGACACACATGATATCCTTAGGTAACCAGGCATCGTTAAAGAACACTGATTTTATAAATCATTTGGTTGCGTCCAGGCCAGTTAGGGCATTTGGACTTCATATTGAGAGTATAGAAGATCTTCAGGAATTCGAAATGGCTGCACTGCAAGCCTTAAAAGCAAAAAAACCTATCGTGGTTCTAAAAACTGGAACATCCCAAATCGGGGCAGGTCTTACAGAAAGTCATACAGGATCTTTCGCAGGATCACATGAAATGTATAATGCCTTCTTTGAACGATTAGGTATAATAACTGTAAAAACTCCATCAGAGTTAATTGAAACACTAAAATTTATATGTGTTTCAGGTATCCCTGCGGGTAAAAAATGTGCTGCCTTTACTTGTTCTGGTGGAGGTGCCACCCTTGTCGCAGATTTTGGAGAAGGACTGGGCTTAGAATTCCCGGGATTTTCGCAGGTTGATGCTAAGGTCGTGTCTAAGCTTTTACCGGCTATAGCAACAGTCTCTAACCCCCTTGACTATACTACGCCTATTTGGGGGAAGAAAGAATTTACAAAACCACTTTTTTCTAAGGTTTTAGAAAAACTAGAGGTTGATTGTACGTTAATGGTGCAAGACTATCCACTAACTGGTCTTGACAACATGAAAGTACATTATTTAGCAGATGGCGGAGCTTTCGCAGAAGCTGCTTTAGGACCCGGAGTCCCGGGTGCAATTGTTTCAACAATTTCAGAAAATATAGATGAACAGACTAGAGAGGTTTTCTTGTCTAAGGGCATCGCGCCTTTACAAGGCCTAGCAGATGCTCTTCAAGCTATCGCCAAAACAGGCTCATGGGGTCTTAATCGAAAGAAGATTTTAGATAGGCTCAGACTGTCTTTGCCCCAGGAATTGTCCCTAAGAAAATTTTCTTACTTAAACGAATGGGAAGCCAAGGCTTTAATATCTGGTCAAGGTATTAGCGTTCCAAAAGGGTTAAAGTCCAATAGAAAAGATATTGTGAAGAATGCCAGTAAAATAGGTTT
>MDSV01102139.1_pt1 | contig 11265 bp, 9 predicted proteins | sample 810851 | NCBI WGS metagenome assembly MDSV01 (sample SAMN05326640, study PRJNA326480) | marine metagenome | isolation source: seawater | place: Atlantic Ocean: North East | collected 2012 | reverse complement strand
TTCTCTAGAATAGAGTCAGATTATTCAAGAAATAAACCAGAAATAAAACTATCAATTAATAAAAATAGAGCTAAAGATTTAGGAGTTTCAACTGAGTCCATAGGAAAGACATTAGAAACCCTTTATGGAGGTAAAACTGTAACTAAATTTAACAAACTAGGAAAAGAATATCCTATTATTCTCCAACAATATTTAGTTGATAGAAGAAGTAAAGAAGGTTTAACAAAAATTTTTGTGAGGTCTAACACTACTGGTAAGTTAATTTCTTTAGCAAATTTAGTTGAGTTTAAAGAAGAAGGCTCTGCAAAAAAATTAGCCAGATATAATAGGCAAAGAGCAGTAACAATATCGGCAAATATATCAGATAATTATACTCTTTCTGAAGCGATTAAATACCTTGAACAAATATTATCTGAGTCCCAAATTAATAATCAAATTGCATGGAAAGGAAAATCTGAAGAATTAAAAGAAACAAGCAATGAATTATTTATTATCTTTGGATTAGCTTTATTGACTGCCTACTTAGTTATGGCAGCAACCTTTAACTCATTTATACATCCATTTATAATAATATTAACTGTTCCTCTTGCTTTGTTTGGTGGTTTAATATTTATTTTATTTTTAAATAGTTCTATTAACATTTTTTCACAAATTGCGCTTGTTATACTAATTGGAATTTCTACTAAAAATAGTATTCTCATAGTGGATTATGCTAATCAATTAAGAGCAGCAGGAAAAAATATAGAAACTTCAATCAAAGAAGCATGCAATCTTAGATTTAGACCAATAATGATGACCTCTATAAGCACTATGATTGCAATGTTGCCACTTGTAATAGGAAATGTTGGGCCAGGCGCTGGGGAAGCCTCTAGATTAGCAGTAGGAGCAACAATATTAGGTGGAATGATTATTTCTACATTCTTTACACTATATGTAACGCCAACAATGTATTTAGCTCTTGCAAAAAATACAAAAAGGATTGACCATGTTGATATTGAGCTAAAAAAACAATTACATTAAAATATAATATATTTGTTTTTATTCAATCTCTTCTCACATTTCTTTAGTTGCAATCTATATTTATCAGATTGATCTTTAACTTTCTTAGCTAATATAATTACTTTTTGATTATTTTTATAATTCTTATAAGCGCCCCAGCCTTCATGATAAGCTATATATTGTCTAAAAGCATCTTTCTTAGAAATTTTTAAAATAGACTCTGTTTTATCTGTGTACCATCCAATAAAATCTACACTATCTTTAAACCTTGTTCTTGTTGCTAATTTATTTCCAGTTTCTTTTTTATACTGTTCCCATGTACCTTTCACAGCTTGTGAATAACCAAAAGAACTTGAGGGTCTTTTAAATGGAATAATTTTGAATATCTTTTGTCTTGCTGGTTTAGCTAACCAATCAAAATCTGACTCCATTTTAATAATTGCTAATTGAATATGTATTGGTGTTCCCCATTTTTTTTGCGTTTTTTTTGTGTACTTGTACCATAAATATCTTTCATTAAAAATTGAACAACTATTAGACGTGTTTTTAGGTATAGAAGAACAAGCTGAGATAAAAAAGATTATTATTACTAAAAAAATATTTACTTTTTTACTCATATTTTTTTTTTATATTATACAAAATGTAGATTATAAAAACCCCAAAAAAATTACCCCATAAATCACTTAGCTGAAACATTCTGTCTGGAATTTTATAATGAAATAATTCAAGTATGATTGATAATGAAAATAAATATATAGTTAAAAAAAAATATTTTTTTTTATCTTGATAAGCTAAAAACCCAAAAATCGATAGAATGGCAAAAGCATAAAAATGATTAGAAGAAATATTTAAAAAATCACTAGTAACTTGAGGTTGTTTTGTCAAATCATTATAAAGAATATATCCAAATAAACTACCAGGATATAAATAAAAAAAAATTAATAATAAGTTAATTAAATGAAAAATTACTTTTAAAAACTTGTTTAATTTTATCATATAATTTTTTTTATATATTTTATATTATTTATCAGTTATCAAAATAAATTATATGCCTCATTTAATTTTAGTTAGACATGGTCAAAGCGAATGGAACTTAGAAAAAAGATTCACAGGATGGGTAGATGTAAAACTTTCAAGTATAGGTAAATTAGAAGCTTGTAAAGCTGGTGAAAGTATTAAAGAACAGAATATAAATATACACTATTTTTATTCCTCTTTTCAATTAAGAGCAATTAATACTCTTAAACTTATTAAAGACACTTTAAGAAATAAAAATGAAATTATAAAAGCTTGGGAGCTAAATGAAAGACATTATGGTGCTTTGACTGGTTTAAATAAAGATGAAATAAAAAAAAAAATAGGAGAAAAAAAAATTTTAGAATTAAGAAGATCATGGAATATTAGACCAGAACCGTTAGACAGAAATAGTCCCTATCATCCATTAAATATAGAAACATATAAAAGTATCCCAAAAAAAAATGTACCTGACACTGAGTCCTTGGAAGATACATTTAATAGAGTTGTGTCATATTATAAGCATGAGATAGAAAATAAATTAACTAAACAAAAAAATATTTTAATTTCTGCACATGGAAATTCTATTAGAGCTTTATGTAAATATCTATTTAAACTAAATAATAAACAAATCATTAACTTAGAAATACCAACCGGAAATCCATTAGTCATTCAACTTGATCAAAAATATGAGATAAAAAATTGTAAATATCTTATCAAGGAAAAAGCTAGAGACTTAATTATTTTTTAATAATTTTTTGTAAATTTCGAGGTTTGTAATGTGTTTAAAATCATTTTTACTTTCAAAACCAAATAGGTCTCCTGATTTTATTGAATTATTCCATATTGTTGAAATAGAAAAATTATAAGCTGCTATGTCATAATTGCCGTCATTAATTATTTTTCTATTAAGAATCTGACAACCGGTATAGATATAATCATTATCATTATCTTTTGTTAATAAATTTTTATTTAGCTTAAAATCTCCTTTAAGATTTTTATCAAAGCTAAATTTTTTATTTACTACCAATAATGTATTATAATTTGGATTTAAAAAATAAAATTCAATCATTTCGTTTATAGTTTTTACGTAATTTTGATCCCAAATAGTGTCTGGATTAAAAACTAAAAAATTTTCCTCAGAATCGTTAGATAATTTCATCATATTATAAATACCTCCTCCAGTATCTAAAATCTTGTTTCCATCTTCAATTATTTCAATTTCTATATTAAAATTTTTTTTTTCAATAAAATGTCTTATTTTCTCTTTTAAATAAAAAGTATTTAATTTAATTTTTTTAATATCCAAATTTTTTATCAAATTAATAGTATTTTCTAATAATGTTAAATTATTTATTTCTAAAAGAGGTTTTGGTATTTTTAGTGTAAAAGGATTTAATCTTTTTCCATATCCAGCACACATTATAAACGCTGTATTAATCTTCATTTTAAATTCCTTATTTTCTTAGAAAAATTTAAATCAAGTATATTTTTTAAGATTTTAAATTTTTTATTATTTTTCATTCTTAGTTCTATTAGTTTCCAGGCATAAGGTATCAAATTTAAATATATTCTCTTTTTATCTCTAATCGCAAGTCGTGTGAAAATTCCTATAATTTTCATATTTCTTAGTACTGAAAGTATTTCAAAATCATTGAAAAAATGATTTTGGTTAAAAGATTTTTTTTTTGATTTTATATAATAATTATAAATTTTTTCCTTAAACTTATCATTCGATATAAATCTTACATCATCAATTAAAGAAGCTAAATCATAAGCTTTATTGCCAAATACTGAGTCTTGTGAGTCAATGATGGCTAACTGATTTTTATATTCTATTAAATTTGATACATGAAAATCTCTATGAACAAAGACTTTATCTTTTAATCTTATATTAGATAATAAAAACTTAATTTGTTTATGAATTAAAAAATTTATTTTCTTTAATTTTTTTTTTGATATAAATTTTTTTGTATACCAGGTAGTAAACAATTTAGCCTCTAAAAATAATTTATTATTATCATATAATGGAATATTGTAAATTTTGCCTTTAAAGTTTTTGATTTTATATTGTTTAATGTTTTGAATTCTATTTAGTAAATCTATAGATTTTTTGTACAATCTTATTCTATTAACTGAACTTTTTTTTAATAAATTATAAATCGTATTACTTCCAAAGTCTTGGATCTCTATATGATTTCTTCTATAGTTCTCATCAAATAGTCTGGGAGCTAAAATTTTATTTTTGATTAATAATTTATTTATAGCATCATAAATTAATAAATTTTTTTCTTTTTCTTTGTTGGCAAAAACTATAATTGAAGTTTTCTTATTAATTTTTTTTCTGTAAAAAGACCTAAAGGATGCATCACCCTTAATTTTTTTCAATTTTACATTATTTAATCTCATTAATTTTTTCTTTTTTAAATCCTTGAATATTAACAAATCTTTGATCATTATTAGTTCCATATTCAAAAAATAAACTAATTTTATTTTTAACTATTTTTTCTATTTTTTCAGGCCATTCTATCAAAGTTAAAATTTTCTCGTAATTTTCTAATAAACCAATATTCTTTATTTCATGATTGCTTTGTAATCTAAATAAATCATAATGTTGAATTATAAAATCTCCCCCATCATATTCATTGACTAAATTAAAAGTTGGGCTTGTAACTTCTGTTAATTTTAGATTATTTTTTCTTTGAAAATTATTAATTAAGTGTCTTGTAAAAGTTGTTTTTCCAACTCCTATTTCTCCATATAAGAATACTATATCGCCTTCTTTAAGAATTTGAGAAAATTTTTTAGCTAATTCAGCTGTTTTAACTTCTAAAGAAATATCTATTTTTTCGCTATTAGTAGCGATAGGCATCAGGTTTGTATGGGCCTTCAGGCGTTACACTAATATAATCTGCTTGATCTTTAGACATCTTAGTTAATTTTGCTCCAACTTTTTCTAAATGTAATCTTGCAACTTTTTCATCAAGATGCTTAGGTAATACATAAACTTTATTATCATATTTATCAGAGTTATTCCATAATTCTATTTGAGCCGTAACTTGATTAGTAAACGAAGCACTCATTACAAAGCTTGGATGTCCTGTAGCGCATCCTAAATTAACAAGTCTTCCCTCTGCTAATAAAATTATTCTTTTTTTGCTCGGTAATGTTATTTCGTGGACTTGAGGTTTAATTTCATCCCATTTATAATTTTTAAGAGCCTCAACTTGTATTTCATTATCAAAGTGTCCAATATTACAAAGTATAGCTCTATCTTTCATATCTCTCATATGATCAGCTGTTACAATATCTTTATTTCCTGTGGCTGTTACAACTATATCTGCTTCTTTAATCATTTCGTCCATTAGAACAACTTCATAACCTTCCATTGCCGCTTGAAGTGCGCAAATAGGGTCTGTTTCTGTAACCATAACTCTTGCACCACTTTGTCTTAGAGAAGCCGCACTTCCTTTGCCTACGTCACCAAAGCCTGCAACAATCGCTACTTTTCCAGACATCATTACATCTGTAGCTCTCTTAATGCCATCTACTAAACTTTCTCTACATCCATATAAATTATCAAACTTAGATTTTGTAACTGAGTCATTTACGTTTATAGCAGGAACTAGTAAAGTCCCTTGAGACTCCATTTTTTTAAGGGCTAACACTCCAGTCGTTGTTTCCTCTGAAAGTCCTTTAATATCTTTTAATAAATCTTTATAATCTTTATGCATCAAAGCAGTTAAATCTCCTCCGTCATCAAGAATCATATTTGGTTTCCAATCTTTTTTTCCTTCAATCGTTTGTTTCACACACCACCAATATTCTTCTTCAGTTTCACCTTTCCAAGCAAATACTGGAATACCAACTTTTGCTATTGCAGCGGCTGCATGATCTTGCGTTGAAAAAATATTACATGATGACCATCTTACCTCAGCACCTAAATCTACTAAAGTTTCAATAAGAACTGCAGTTTGTATTGTCATATGAAGACAGCCTAAAATTCTTGCGCCTTTAAGTGGGCTTTTTCCTTTATACTCTTTTCTGAGTGCCATAAGTCCAGGCATTTCAGTTTCTGCTAATGAAATTTCTTTTCTTCCGAATTCTGCTTGAGATATGTCTTTTACTTTATAATCTTCCATAGAAGAGGTTTCTAACGATTAAAGAAAAATAATCAACTTTTATATTAAGATTCTGGAAAAATAATTTCGACATTTGCGCCCTTTTGATTGAGATTATTTGACGCTTTTATTAATCCACCGTGAAGATCAACTAAATTTTTAACAATATTTAGACCAAGACCAGAATGTTCTCCAAATTTTTCAGGTCTATTACTATAAAATCTTTTAAAAACTTTATCTGTGTTTTTTTCTTTAAATCCTTGACCTTCATCAATAACTCTTAAAATAATATTTTTATTATTATCTTTATTAAGTTGAACTAATATTTCTTTTTTATCTTCACTAAAAGAAATTGAATTATCAAGTAAATTTGCAATAATTTGTTCAATTCTATTTTCTATTCCATTTATATTATATTCTTTTAAATTGTTAAGGTCTGATAGTATAATTTTAATTCCTCTTTTCGCTTCATAAATATTATTAAAATCATCTACCACAGACTTTACAATTAATTTTAGATTTATTTTTTTCATTTTTTCTTTACTCAAAGCAACTTCATCTTTTAACATTTGAGAATAATCAGTTATTAATCGTTCAATTCTTTGAACATCATTCTCAAGAATATCAATTAATTTACGTCTTTCGATTTGATCCTCAGTTTCATGTAATATTTCTGAAGCACTCTTTAGTGATGTTAAAGGATTTCTAATTTCATGTACTAGATCTGTTGAAAAATTTTCTGCATGAGAAATTCTTTTTTGAAGTTCATGAGTCATATCATCAAGAGACGTAGATAATGTACCGATTTCATCATTTCTATTTTTTAATTCATTTATATTTGTTTTTTTTCTACTTTTTTCTCTAATTATTTTTGTGTAATTAACTAAATTTTTTATTGGTTTTAAAAAATATCTATTTAATACAAAAGAAAATATAAAGATTACAATTCCAATAAAGATTGCAGTTCTAATTATGAAAGTTTTTCTTTCATTTATTGCTGATCTAATATCATTAGCATTTTCTGAAATTGCTAAATATCCAATATTTTTACCATCTAAGGTTACATTCTTAATAGTTGTTAATAAAAATTGATTATACCCCACTTGAGTGAAAGTATATGGCTTGCCAAAATTTTTAGACCATGAATAATTAGATAGAATATCTTTTAATGAAATAGTTTTTTCTTTGTTTAAATTTTTTGTTTCAGTTATTTTTTTACTTGTTTTTTCGTCTAAAATTTCTTGCTGAACTATATCAATTCTCGAAGAAAAAGATCTGGGATCTAGATCTAATGTATCAGTATCACCTACTAAATTAAACTGATTATCAAATAAAATAACTCTGTCTAAATTTTGAAATAAAAATCTTGTTGAAAATAAAAATCTTCTAATATCTTCCTCTTCAAATTTTATATCTAATCTCAAAATATGATCTATTGTATTATTTATTACTTTAATATGATTAGCTGTTTTTTTTTGAATTAAATTTGGTTGAACATTCTTTAAATAAAGAATTGTCAAACTTCCAATAAATAAAAAAATTATTAAATTAATAAATAAAAATTTTTTCAAAATTGATAAATCTTTAATGAAATTTTTGAACATTAACTAACGTTCCATCTATATCCACTACCATATCTCGTCTCTATAGCTGAAAATTCAGGATCAACTTTTTTGAATTTTTTCCTTATTCTCTTAACATGGCTATCTATGGTTCTGTCTTCAATATCAGTATCTTCTCTATAAGCAATATCCATTAACTGTGCTCTTTCTTTAATTATACCTGGTCTCTTTGCTAATTCTTTAACTATTAAAAATTCTGTAGTAGTGAGTTTATCTGGTAACTGTTTACCACCCCACTCACACTCAAGCTGTGAAGGATCAAGTTTAAGTTTTCCATGAAGAATAATATTTTTAGTTTCCTCAAGATTATTGTTGATATCCTTTTTTCTTAGTTGGACACGAATTCTTTCAATTAAGACCTTAATTGAAAATCCTCCCGATTTTTTTACAAAATCATCTGCACCTAATTTTAAACCTAATAACTCATCTATTTCATCATCTTTAGATGTTAAAAAAATTACTGGTAGGGATGTTTTTTTTCTTAATTTTTTTAAAAGTTCTTCGCCATCCATCTTTGGCATCTTAATATCTATTACCGCTAAATCAGGCGGATTTCTTGTAAGACCAATTAATGCACTTTCTCCGTCAATATATGTTTGGACTTTAAAACCTTCCTTTTCAAGAGCTATACTTATACTTGTAAGTATATTTCTATCATCATCTATAAGAGCAATTGTTTGAGTGTGCATAAATTACTTTAAAAATACTAAATTGTTCTAATTTAGGCAATGCTCATTTAATTAATGAAGGATTCCCCAATTATCACCTATATTTATGTCTACTGTCAAAGGGGTTGAAAATGAGTGCAAATCACTCTGGGTAACACTCATCATTTCTTCTTTAATGATTTTAGTTATGGATTTTACCTCTTTTTCTGGAACTTCAAAAATCAATTCATCATGAATTTGCAGTAAAATTTTAGCTTTATTATTTTTTAAACTTTCAAATCTTTTATCTAATCTTATCATTGCCAATCTCATTATCTCTGAAGCAGAACCTTGAATAGGTGCATTAATTGCGGCTCTTTCTTGAAAGTTTCTAATATTAAAATTTTTATCGTTAATTCCATTAAAGTAAGATCTTCTTCCAAAGATATTATTTACATAGCCACTTTTTCTACAAAATTTTTTTGTATTTTCCATATAAATTTCTATTTCTGGAAATTTAGAAAAATAAGCTTTTAAAAACTCATCTGCTTCAAAATTTGAAACATTAATTTGTTTTGCAAGACCATATTGAGAAATACCATAAATAATACCAAAATTTATTGCTTTAGCTTTTCGTCTCATGTCGTGATTAACTTTTTTGATATCAATATTAAAAACTTGGCTTGCTGTTAATGAGTGAATATCTTCATTATTTTTAAAAGCTTTTTTTAATTCTTTAACGTCCGCTAAATCTGACAAAATTCTCATTTCAATCTGATTATAGTCTGCTGATATCAAAGTAAAACCTTTTTCAGCTATAAATGCTTTTCTAATATCTCTTCCTTCTTCTGTTTTAATTGGAATATTTTGTAAATTAGGATCACTGGAAGCAAGTCTACCTGTTGTTGTTGCTGCTAACAAAAAAGACGTATGTACTCTTTTTGTTGAAGGATTAATATGTTCAGGTAAAGCATCGGTGTAAGTATTTTTAAGCTTTGAAACTTGACGCCAATCTAAAATTAATTGAGGAAATTTATGTCCTTTAAAAGCTAAATCTTCAAGAACACTCGCATTTGTTGCGAAACTTCCTTTTTTTGTTTTTTTAAGAACTGCAATTTTCAAATCATTATAAATAATTTCTCCTAATTGTTTTGGAGAGGCGATATTGAACTCTTTTTTTGAAATCTTAAAAACTTCTTTTTCCAATTTAATAATTTTTTTTTCAAATTTTTTTGATAATATTTTCAAAAATTTATCGTCAATTTTAATTCCTTCAATCTCCATAAATGCTAGTATTTTTATTAAAGGTTTTTCAAAAATTTCATAAATATTAGTTAATTTTTCTAATTTGAGATTTCTACTAAAAATTTTATATAATCTATAAGTGATATCTGCATCCTCAGCCGCGTATTCCATAGCTTTATCTAGCTCTACTTCACTAAAATTTATTTCTTTTTTTCCAGTTCCAACGATTTGTTTGAATGAAATAGTTTTGTGCTGGAGATGAATCTCGGATAGAGTATCCATGTTATGTCTATTTTTTCCAGCATCCAAAACATAAGACATTAACATAGTATCTTCCATAGAATTCATCTTGATTCCTTGCTTAAATAAAACAATAAAATCAAATTTAATATTTTGACCTATTTTTTTTACACTCTTGTCCTCTAATAAAGTCTTAAGTTTTTTTAAAACTACTTCTTTTTTTAAACATCCTTTAAATTTGTGAGCAAGTGGAATGTAGCAAGCCTTACCTATTTTGGTACTTAAAGAGATACCAACTAAATCTGCCTGATGTGGATCTAACGAGCTAGTTTCAGTGTCTATCGCTAGTTCACCTGTCTCTTCAGCCTCCTTTATCCATTTATCTATATCTTTTTCATTATCGATTAAATGATAATTATTTTTATTTATTTTTTGCTGTTGTTTTTTAGATATTATCTCAATTTCTTTTTTTTCAAACTCTGGCTCTCCATATGTTGAAATTGCAGAACTAAGAAGCCTATTAAACTCCATTTCTCTTAAAAATTTATACAATTTTTCTTTATCAATTTTTTTTAATTGAAATTCTTCTATCTTTTCTACTATAGGAACATTTTTCTTCAATGTTACTAATTTTTTGCTAATTATTGCTTTGTCTTTATTTTCAATAAGAGTCTCTCTTCTTTTATTTTGTTTTATTTCATGACTATTCTCTAATAATTTTTCTAAAGTACCATATTTATTAATTAACTCAGCGGCGGTTTTAACACCTATGCCCGGAACTCCAGGAACATTATCGCTACTGTCTCCTGCCAAAGACTGAACATCAATTATTTTTTTTGGTTCAACACCGAATTTGGTTACAATATCTTCTGATGAAATAAATTTGTTTTTCATTGGATCAAATAAACGAACATCTTTTTTGTATAATTGCATCAAATCTTTATCTGAAGAAACTATAGTTACCTTCGCTCCTTTAGATAAAATTTGTTCAGCGTATGTTGCTATTAGATCGTCTGCCTCGTAATTAGGAAGATCAATAGAAGGTAAATTAAAAGCAATAACTGACTTTCTTATATACTCAAACTGTGGAGCCAAATCATCTGGCGCTTCAGATCTATTTGCTTTGTAATCAGAATAAATTTCATTTCTAAAAGTTTTTCTTGCTGAATCAAAAATTACAGCAAAATGTGTTGGTTTTTGGAGATTTTCATTAGATTTTGAGTCTTCTAATAATTTAAATAACATACTACAAAAACCACTTACTGCACCAACTGGAAGGCCATCACTTTTTCTGGTTAAAGGTGGTAAGGCATAATAAGCCCTAAAAATATAACCAGATCCATCTATTAAATAAAAATGATCTGTTTTTTTTATTTT
>MDSV01167903.1_pt1 | contig 11266 bp, 11 predicted proteins | sample 810851 | NCBI WGS metagenome assembly MDSV01 (sample SAMN05326640, study PRJNA326480) | marine metagenome | isolation source: seawater | place: Atlantic Ocean: North East | collected 2012 | reverse complement strand
CTGTCAGCACCAAGGTCATCTATAAAACTTGCTTCTTCTGTTACTTTCTCTTCCTCAATACCTAAGTGATCAGCTACTATTTTTTTTATTTTTCCTTTTACATCGTCTGACATTAATTACCTTTGTTATTTGAATGATATTTTCTTATTAGATTATTCAATAGAATTGTCAAGCCATATACATTCCACCATTTACATGAATGGTTTCTCCATTAATATAATTTGACATATCTGAAGCTAAAAAAGCTACACAATTTGAAACATCGTCACCAGTACCTAGGTCTCCAGCAGGAATTCTGTTTATTAATTTCGTTTTATATTCTTCAGGAATTTTATCAGTCATTTCGGTTTTAATAAAACCAGGAGATACACAATTAATATTTATATTTTTCTTTGCATATTCTAGAGCTAAACTTTTTGAAAATGCGACTATTCCAGCTTTTGAAGCAGAGTAATTTGTTTGCCCAAAATTTCCAGTATGTCCAACAATAGAGGTAATATTTATAATCTTGCCTGACTTACTTTTAAGCATCTTTTTAATTGCAGACTTACACATTAAAAAAGTAGAGGTAAGATTTATATCTAAAACTTTTTTCCAATTTTCTTCTGAAAGCCTTATTGTTAAACTATCTAAATTTATACCAGCATTATTTATTAGAATATCTAAACCACCTAATTTATTGTTTGCTGTTTCAATGAAAGATTCAATTTTAGAATGATCACCTAAGTTAAATTTTTCTATTATTATATTGCTAAATTCATTTTTCAAATTATTCAATTTTTCTTCATTTGTTCCTGTCGCCAGAACTATTGATCCATTATCAGTAAATTTTTTTACAAGACTGTTACCAATCCCCCCAGTGGCCCCGGTGATTATTACTTTTTTATTTTTTAAGTTCATTAATAGTTTTTTTCATATCATCTATTGAATTTATACTAAAGCTATTTATATTCTTTACTGTTCTTTTTACCATACTGGACAAAACTTTACCTGGACCTATTTCAACGAAATTTGTAACATTCTCTTGAGACATATTAATTATGCTTTCTCTCCATCTTACCGTGGAACAAATTTGATCGATTAATAGTTTTTTTATTTCCTCTGGATTTCTTTCTGGTACTGAAGTTACATTACTTACTATATCAAAATTTGGTTTTTGGAATTTAACTAAATTAATTTTATCTTTCATTTTCAAAGCTGCGGGTTTCATTAGTGAACAGTGGAACGGGGCACTTACGTTTAATGGTATAAATTTTTTTTTGTTTTCTTTTAGAATATCTTTTAAATTATTCATTTTTTCTAAATCCCCACTTAATATAATTTGACCTTCAGCATTGTCATTCGCAATTTCGCAAACTCCTTGAACATTCACGCTATTAATAAAATCTTTGATTTCATCAATTTTACTTCCTAATACAGCAATCATAGTTCCTCTACCGATCGGGACTGCTTCTTGCATACACTTTCCTCTCTCGTAAAGTAAAAAAAGTGCATCATTGAATTTTAATGATTCGGAACAAACTAAAGCGCTGTATTCTCCAAGAGAGTGGCCTGCGAAATACTTTGTAGAACTTAAGTCAAAACCAAACTCATTTTTTAAAACAGAAAAAATTGAATAACTTACAACTAATATAGCTGGTTGAGTGTTTTGAGTTAATTTAAGTTTATCATCTGGTCCCTCTAAAATAATCTTTGAAATATCATAATTAAGCTTTTCATCTGCTTCTTTGAAAATTTTTTTAACAATTTCAAAATTGTTATAAAATTCTAATCCCATGCCCACAGTTTGTGATCCTTGGCCTGGAAAGAGTATAGCATTCATAAATTTAGCCTTTAATCATAGATAATTAGTATTGATATAAATAACTATTATAGTATAAAGCTTTTTTTATAATATGTACTTTAAAGCAAACTAATAAACAATATTCTTTTTTATGTCATTTTACGAAAATACTCTAATTGCAAAACAGGACTTACCCAAGGCTGAATTAGATAAAATTAAGGAAAAATATTCTAGTATTATAAATAACAACTCAGGCAAAGTCGTAAAAATTGAAGAGTGGGGATTATTAAGTTTAGCCAGGAAAATAAGAAGATATAAAAAAGGTTTTTATATTCATTATAAATTTGAAGGAAATAAAGAAACTTTAAGTGAAATTAATAAAAAGATTAAGGTTGATAGTTCTATTATTAGACATCTTGTTGTAAAATATAAAAGTTTAGACACTGAAAGTGAATATTTTAAGGTTGAAAAAAAATGAAAAGAAAAGGAAAAAAATTTCAAAAAAGAGGCGGCAGCTCTTTAAATAAGTTAAGTTTATTTCAAAAATCTGATGGAAAATTTAATAGATCTTGTCCTTTTTCTCTTAAAAACGCTCCGATGATTGATTATAAAAATATAAATGTCTTAAAGAAATATATATCTGAAAATAATAAAATTTTATCTTCTAAAATTACCTCGGTATCTAGCGGTAAACAAAAAAAATTGACTAGAGAAATCAAAAAGGCAAAAATATTAGGACTAATATAATTTGTTATGGAATTAATACTCTTAGAAAATATTATGAACTTAGGAAATATAGGAGACAAGGTAATAGTAAAACCAGGTTATGGAAGGAACTTTCTTTTAAAAAAAGGGAAAGCGCTTAGGTATAGTAAAGAAAATTTAGAACATGTTTCAAAAAAAAAGAATGAGTTAAATAAAAAGAATATTGAACTAAAAAAGAAATTGAAAGAAACTGCCCAATTAATTAACAAAAAAACTTTTAAATTTAATAAAGAGAGTAAAGAAAACGGCGAGTTGTATGGATCCGTTAAACCTAGAGAAATATCTGCTGAAATTTTAGATAAATTAAAAGTAGAGGTACAGCCATCTCAAATTGTATTAAAAGAGAATATAAACAAAATAGGTATATATAAGGTTATTATTAATTTTCACTCAGAAGTTTCAGCACAAATATCTATCAAGATTGATAAGATACAATCAGTATAACTTTTCCACAGCCAGGTTAAAATAGTGTGTAACTTTATACTTTCAATACACCTAGTCAAAACTATTATCCAGTAGTGGAAAAAGTAAAAATACCGAACAACTTTGATCAAAAACAACCCTCTAACATAGAGGCAGAGCAAGCTTTACTTGGTTCAATTTTAGTTAATAACGATATAATAGATGAAGTTGCGAATATTATTAATCCTACAAGTTTTTATGATCCAGGACATATCAAAATTTATGAAGTCATTGAATATTTAAACAATAAAGGGATGATAGCAAACCCAATTACATTAAAAAATTATTTTGAAAAAGATAATATGTTAAACGATGTTGGAGGAACAGAATACCTGGTAAAACTTACAAGATTTTCAGGTTCAACAAAACAAGCTATTGACTATGCAAAAATAATTCATGAGATGTATCTTAGACGAGAATTAGTCTTAATTTCTGACAATTTGTCTTCGGAAACATTAAACTCAAAAGAACAAAGTGCTGAAAAAATTATTGAAGGTACGGAAAAATCACTTTTTGATTTGGCCGAAAGAGGTAGCTTCTCTCAATCTTTTTTAAAATTTAATCAAGCATTAGATCAAACTATTGAAATGGCTACTTTAGCTATGAAAAACGACAAGGGTATTGTAGGTGTGCCAACTGGTTTGTCCGCACTTGATGAAAAATTAGGTGGATTGCATAAATCTGACCTTGTAATATTAGCTGGAAGACCTTCAATGGGTAAAACCGCTTTAGCCACAAATATAGCATACCATGCTGCTCAAAATATTATGAGTAAACAAGAGAAATCATCTGTAGCTTTCTTTTCTTTAGAAATGTCTTCAGAACAACTATCGACAAGAATTTTGTCTGAACAAGCTAGAATAAAATCTGATGATATAAGAAAAGGTAAAGTTACTGAAGAAGAAATTAATAGATATATTGAAGCCTCTAGAAATATTTACAACCTTCCCCTGTTTATAGATGAAACTCCTGCTATTACAATTGCGACTTTAAGCAATAGAGCAAGACGTATAAAAAGACTATTTGGACTAAGTTTGATAGTTGTAGATTACATTCAATTAATGAGAGCAAGTAACTTATTAAGGAATGATGGTAGAGTTCAAGAAATCTCTGAAATAACTCAAGGATTGAAAGCCTTAGCAAAAGAACTTGGGGTACCTGTTTTGGCATTATCTCAACTGTCAAGAGCAGTTGAACAAAGAGATGACAAACAACCTCAGTTAGCTGATTTAAGAGAGTCGGGATCCATAGAGCAAGACGCCGATGTTGTAATGTTCGTTTATAGAGAAGAATATTATTTAGAGAGAAAACAGCCTAAATTGGGTTCTATTGAACACGCTGAGTGGCAATCAAAAATGAACGATGTAAATGGCCTGGCTGATATTATTTTGGGCAAACAAAGACACGGTCCAACTGGTACAATCAAAGTTGAATTTGAGGGAATATATACAAAATTCAAAGATTTGAGCTCAAATTAACCCTAAAATTTCACTTTAGTTATAATAAATTTAAGATATATCTGAAATATCATAATGCTTGCCGATATTTATAAAAAATTAGTAATAGATTTTTCAAAAGTAACTCTACTTTTTTTGACAATATTGGTTGGTTTCTCGCTTTACCAATCTAAAAATTTCAATTTAGATGCGTCGTCAGACGCTCTCCTGCTGGAAGGGGATCCTGATTTAAAATATTTAAGAGAAATCAATAAAACTTATGGTTCAAAAGATTTTCTAGTTTTAACTTATACACCTGTCTCAAGTTTTATAGAAAAAGAAACTATTCTTAACCTTCAGTTGTTAAAATCTAAAATTGAAAAATTAACATGGGTAGATAGTGTTATTACTGTCATTGACGTTCCTCTTTTAAAAAGCACTGACGAAGGATTAATGGAAAGGTTAAAAAATTATAAAACTTTATCCTATCCAGAAATAGACAAAAAAAGGGGATTTGATGAAATTATAAATAGTCCTATATATAAAAATTACGTTATTAGCGAGGATGGTAAAACATCAGGAATTGTTGTTTATCTTAAAAAGGATGAAAGATTGGCAGAATATATAAATGTAAAAGATAAATATTTTAATCAATCTATTGAGTCCGGCTTGTCTAAAGAAGAGAAGATAAATTATAAAAAATTCCTTAAAGAATACGAGGAATATAAAAATTTATACAATATTAGAAATCACCAAAATATTGCAGAAATAAGAGATGTTATTGGTAAATACGGGGAAAACGCAAAAATCCATTTGGGTGGCATTCCGATGATAGCGGACGATATGATGAGCTACATTAAAAGCGACATAGTGGTTTTTGGAATCGGGGTGTTTATTTTTATAGTTCTAACACTCTGGTTTATTTTTAGAAATTTTAAATGGGTAATAATGCCTTTATTAGGATGTGCAACTTCAGTGATTATGATGGTTGGTTTGTTAGGGTTAATTGGGTGGAAAGTAACAGTAATTTCATCGAACTTTATTGCTTTAATGCTCATTCTAAATATGGCGATGAATATCCATGTAACTGTTAGATTTTTACAATTAAAAAAAGAATTTCCTCAGCTTACAAAAAGTGAGGCAGTTTTTGAAACTAGTAAAAAAATGATGCTGCCAATACTTTATACTGTTTTAACCACTATATGTGCTTTTCTCTCTTTAGTTTTTAGCGGAATTAAGCCGATAATTGATTTTGGCTGGATGATGACTTTAGGATTAATAGTTTCATTCTTGGTAACATTTTTATTATTGCCCTCTTTGTTAAATTTATTCTCATCTGACGATGAAATAGGCATCAAAGATACTGAAAAATCTATCATTACATCAGCTTTAGGTACTTTTACTAAAAATAATAAAATTTTAATTTTTGGGTCTACTTTTTTAATAATTATTTTTAGCATAGTTGGAATTTTTAAGCTAGAGGTTGAAAATAGTTTTATAAATTATTTCGATAAAAAAACAGAAATTTATAAAGGAATGAAAAAAATAGATGACGATCTAGGTGGCACCACTCCACTAAATATAATCTTAAAATTTCCAGCAAAGAAGAAAGAAATTAAAAAGGAAAATGATGAGTTTGATGAGTGGGAAGAAGAAAACGAAACTGATGAGGATAAGGCAAAATATTGGTTTACAAGGGATAAAATGGATAAAATCATTCAAGTTCATGATTATTTAGACTCATTGCCGGAAATTGGAAAAGTTTTATCTTTTGGATCAATTTTAAGAGTAGCTGAAGATTTAAACGATAAAGAATTACAAAGCTTAGAGATAGCGGTTTTGTATAGTAAAATACCTTTAGCAATTAAAAAAGAAATCGTTACTCCTTACATCTCAGTGGAAAAAGATGAAGCAAGAATCAGTGTTAGAATCAAAGACTCCTTAGAAAATTTAAAAAGAAATGATTTGATACAAAAAATAGATGCAGACTTAAATACAAAACTTGGTTTAGAAAGGGAAGAATATAAATTAGCAGGAGTGCTTATTTTATTTAATAATCTGCTGCAGAGTTTATTTAAATCTCAAATACTTACTTTAGGTATAGTAATGCTTGGAATCTTTTTAATGTTTCTTATTTTATTTAGAAATGTCATTCTTTCATCTATTGGGGTTGTGCCAAATTTTATAGCAGCTTTTTTTATTCTAGGTATAATAGGTCTTCTTGGTATCCCGCTTGATATGATGACTATAACTATAGCAGCGATAACTATAGGTATAGCAGTTGATAATAGTATTCATTACATTTATAGATTTAAGGAAGAATTTAATAAGATTCATAATTACAATAAAACACTTGATAGATGTCATGGAACTGTAGGTATAGCAATTTTAAATACTTCCATAACTATTGTTTTTGGATTTTCAATTTTAGTTTTGTCAAATTTTATACCTACAATATATTTTGGAGTATTTACAGGTATTGCTATGTTATTGGCTATGATTTCAGTGTTAACTCTTCTTCCTAAACTTATATTAATTTTAAGACCATTTGGTGAGGAAAAAGTTTAAATTAATGTTAGAATTTCTTGAACAATTTTTTGCCAACATAAATTGGTTTGACTTTGCAATAGGAATTGTGATGTTTTACACTGTTATTCAATGTTATGTTAAAGGCTTTTCGCTAAGCCTAATTTCATTTATGAAGTGGGTTTTTTCAACTGTTATTACAATTATTTTAGTTCCAAAGTTAAGGCCTTGGGTAAGTGAGTACATTGAGTCTGAATTTATCAATAGTATTGGTATTGGAATAGCTGTGTTTGTTTTTACATTATTTTTGATTATAATAATTGGAAAAGGATTGAGTAAAGCAGTAACCTGGACCGGGGTTGGATCAATAGATAAAACTTTTGGCTTATTATTTGGAGTTTTTAAAGGATATGTTGTTTCAATTTGTTTATTTTCTATACTAAATTGGTTTTATCCATATCAAAATTGGGGTATATCAGCTGAGGATGCTGTTACGTTTGATATTGTAAAAAAAGGCAGTGAAATTCTTATAAAAGAGTTTCCATCTAATGAAGATTTAATAGATACAAAAGATAAAATTGAAAAAATTTAAAGCAGATAAATTGAGGGAAGAATGTGGAGTATTTGGTGTATCTAATCATGAAGATTCTTCTGCTTTGGTTGCCCTTGGGCTGCATGCTTTACAACACCGAGGCCAAGAAGGCTGCGGTATAGTTTCTTACGATGGAAAAAATTATCATTCGGAGAAAAGGCAAGGATTAGTTGGTGATCATTTTACCAAAAGCGAAGTTATAAAAAAACTTCCAGGCAAGTTTGCTATAGGTCATAATAGATATTCTACTACTGGAGAAACATCTTTAAGAAACATCCAGCCTTTTTTCGCAGATCTTCATATGGGAGGTTTAAGTTTAGCTCATAATGGTAATTTAACTAATGCTTTATCATTGAGAGATTCTTTAGTGAAAGACGGAGCCATTTTCCGAACAACTAGTGATACTGAAACTATTGTACAACTAATCGCCAAATCAAAACGAGATAAAATAGTAGAAAAATTGATAGATGCTCTTTTTCAAATAAAGGGTGGTTATTCATTAGTATTAATGACAAATAAAAAACTTATAGGTGCTAGAGATCCTTTTGGAATTAGGCCTTTAGTAATCGGAAAATTAAAAGATTCTTTTATTTTAGCCTCTGAAACTTGTGCATTAGACATTGTTGGAGCTTCATTTGTTAGAGAAGTAGAAAATGGAGAGATTGTTGTAGTAGAGGATAATAAGATGAGTAGCATCAAACCATTTCCAAAACAGAAAGCTAGGCCGTGTATTTTTGAATATATATACTTCGCAAGGCCAGATAGTCTTATAGATGGCAAATGTGCTTATGAATACAGAAAAAATTTGGGCACACAACTGGCAAAAGAATCGGACATTAATGCAGATATAGTTATACCTGTGCCAGATTCTGGTGTTCCTGCAGCATTAGGTTATGCAGAATACTCAAAAAAAACGTTTGAACTAGGTTTAATTAGAAATCATTATGTAGGCAGAACCTTTATAGAACCGACTCAAAATATTAGAAGCTTAGGAGTAAAATTGAAGCTTAGTTCAACTAAGACAATTGTTAAAAATAAAACTTTAATCTTGATAGATGACTCTTTAGTAAGGGGAACAACATGTCATAAAATAGTAAAAATGTTATATGAAGCTGGAGCTAAAGAAGTTCATGTGAGAATTGCTTGCCCTGAAATTAAGTTTCCTGATTTTTACGGGGTAGATATGCCGACTAAAAAAGAGCTTTTAGCAAACCAAAAAACTAATGAAGAAATGTGTAAGTATATAAAGGCAAAATCTCTTAAGTTTTTAAGTTTAAACGGATTGTACGAAGCTTTGGAAAAAGGGGAAAGGAATAATACTTACCCTCAATTTAGTGATCATTATTTTACTGGTGACTACCCAGTCAAACCATCTGATAACTTGGGTGAAGAAAAAGTAAAACAATTATCTTTATTGAGTAGCAAATCAAGTAATTAATTACTTACTATTAATTTATTTTTACTATTAATATATATCAAGGACTCATTTATAAAAATCGGATCAGAATTAATTTTTGATGAAAGTTTACTAATTTCCTTTATTTCTCCAATTAAATTGAGTTTTACAAAAAAAGAATTATTTAAAAATAATAATAAATTATTATTAACTAGTAATAAAGTCTTGATGAATATAGGCTTATTTTTTTTGACCTCTAAAAATTTGGCTATACTTTGGCTTAAATCAATAGAATAGCTAATTTTATAAGAGTTAATATTTATAGAAACTAATAAATTGTCTTTTGTTACCAAAAAAAGATTTTCTCCTGAGACTATAGGTCTAAATAACGAAGTAATCGCAATTTTAGACAAGGTAGAACCAGATTTCAAATCAATAATATATAAAAATAAGTCAGTTGAGATAACTAACTTGTCTTTATAGATAACAATTGGATTAGAATTAAATAAATTAGTTGGATTAATGTCTATAGACTGGTTTAGATTTATAAACCATTTAATACGTCCTTCGTTGTCAATTGAATAAAGTGAACCATAAGTATTAAGATAATATAAATTATCTTCAGTTGAGGCTAGGGAATTTATAAAATTATTGATAATCAGTGTGTCTTCAGTTGGAATAGTTTTAAATTTATTGCCATTTAGTTTGTCTATGAAATACAGAGAGTTGTTGGTATCAGCTATTATAATTTTATTTTCTGATATTTTTAAGTTAGATCTAAAAGGTACTTTGTAGTTTTTAGCCCAAATTAATTTATTATTTAAATAATCTAGAGCATACAAATATCCAAAATTGTCACCAACATAAATTATTTGATTTTCAATAGCAATTTGCAGAATTTTTTTGATCTTTTTAAAATTTTTTTTATAAAAATTATACTTAAAAATAATATTTTCTTGTTCTAAAGAATAAACAATGATATTTCCTTTAACATCAGTAAAAATTAAGTTTTGATTTTCAAATAAGAAGGAATTTTTAATTTCAAATTCGCTTATTTTTTTACTTTTAAAAATAATTTCATTTGTATCTTTATAGGAAAAATTTTCTAGGTTATTTGAATTATTATAATGCTCATCTGTCCATTTATTATTTTTTTTTATCGGATCTATAATAATCTTTAAATTTTTACTTGGTTTAATAAGTTTTTTAAAAGTTTGAGTTTGAGAGTACAGAGTTTCAAATTCCTTAAACTGATCTAACTTTTCAACGTCAGAAACATTATTTGTCCAAATGCCTGATTTATTGTCGAATGAACAATTTGACAATAAAAATATAATTAATAATGTTAAAAATATTTTCATTAAGTGGAATATAGTTTAATTTTACTCAAAAATTTCTAATGCTGCATCTTTCCAAATTGAGTTTTCTGAAATAATTTCTTTAAGCAGGGTGTTTCCTTCTTCAACCTTTGACATTTTTATCAAATAAAGTGCTTTTTTAAACTTAATTAGATTTATGTGTTCCTTATCGATCTTTAGATTTTCAACAATTTCAAAGAGTTTCAAAATCTCATTACTATTTTCCTCAAGATTATTTTCTATGATAGTATTTAAAGCTAGAATTGAATAAAATTTATTTCCACTATTGACAATTTCCATTAAAATATTTTTTGATTGTTTTTTATCCTCATATGACAAAAATATTCCTGCTTTAATAAATTTTTCAGAAATTTCCTCATTTTTCATATTTTGATAATAATTTAATGAAATAGAAGCTAAGATGAATCCAATAATTATGACAAAAACTATTAGTATGCTTCCCCTTTTTTCCTTGAAAAAAATTGAAATTTTTTCAGCAAAGTCTTTTTTGTCTACAGTTTCATTTTCCATATAAAAAATTTTTGTTTTGTGGAAATTGACGTTTTTTAACTTCTCTACTATATTTTTTTACAGCTTTTTCAATTACCCTATTTAAATTAACATATTTTTTTACAAATTTAGGATAAAACCCACTCAAACCTAAAATATCATCTGTCACTAAAATTTGTCCATCGCAATGAGATGAAGACCCTATTCCTATCGTAGGTATTTTTAATAATTTTGTAATTATCTTAGCAGTTATAGGAGTAATGCATTCTAAAACAATAGAAAAAGCACCTGCTTTTTGTATCAATATAGACTCATTTATTAATTTCTTAGCTTCTAAACTATTTTTTCCTTCTACTTTAAATTTATTTTTAAATTGAGGAGTAAAACCTATATGGCCCATAACTGGTATTTTTGCTTTAACTATTTCTTTTATTATTT
>MDSV01152061.1_pt1 | contig 11266 bp, 14 predicted proteins | sample 810851 | NCBI WGS metagenome assembly MDSV01 (sample SAMN05326640, study PRJNA326480) | marine metagenome | isolation source: seawater | place: Atlantic Ocean: North East | collected 2012 | reverse complement strand
TTGTTGTCATGGAAAAATATCTTTTTTCTTATAAGAAATCATATATTAAGAGAAAATTAAAACATAAAGATGTCAGATTCTGATAAAAAAAAACCAAATAGAAGAGATTTTATAGTAACAGCAACTACTGCTGCAGGAGCGGTAGGAGTGGGTGCTGCTGTATGGCCACTAATAGACCAAATGAATCCAGACGCTTCTGTAAAAGCATTGGCAAGCACTGAAGTAGATATAAGCGGTGTAGAGCCAGGCCAATCAATAACTGTACTTTGGAGAGGCAAACCAGTATTTATAAAAAGAAGAACGCAGGAAGAAATTGACAGCGCAAGATCAGTGGACTTAAAAGATTTAAAACATCCAGAGAAGGACGAAGATAGAGCAGAAAATCCAGAGTGGCTTGTTATGCTTGGAGTTTGTACTCACTTAGGCTGTGTTCCTTTAACGGATAAGGGAGATTATAATGCTTGGTTTTGTCCTTGTCATGGCTCACACTATGATACTTCAGGAAGAATAAGAAAGGGTCCCGCTCCAACAAATTTAGAAGTTCCAAAATACGTATTTCTTAATAGTACAACTATCAAAATAGGATAAAAAATGAGTGATCACGACTACCAACCCAGTTCAAAGTTTGGAAAATGGTTTAATGATCGTTTACCATTATTAACTCTTTCAAATCACCTACAAGAATATCCAACCCCAAAAAATTTAAATTATTGGTGGACATTTGGGGGAATATTAACTTTTTGTTTAATTACTCAAATAATTACAGGAGTAATTTTAGGAATGCATTACATTGCTCATGCAGACTTAGCTTTTGAAAGCGTTGAACATATTATGCGAGATGTAAATTATGGGTGGTTGATTAGATATGTTCACGCAAATGGTGCTTCAATGTTTTTTTTAGCTGTTTATATACATATATTTAGAGCTTTATATTATGGATCTTATAAATCCCCAAGAGAAGTAATTTGGATTATTGGTATGATTATATATTTTTTAATGATGGCGACCGCCTTTATGGGATATGTACTGCCATGGGGACAAATGAGTTTTTGGGGGGCAACTGTAATAACAAATTTATTTAGTGCAATTCCTTTTGTTGGTGAAAGTATCACTAACTGGTTATGGGGAGGATATTCTGTAGACAATCCTACTCTTACAAGATTTTTTAGTTTGCATTATCTTTTGCCTTTTTTAATTCTAGGACTTGTAATTCTTCATATTTGGGCACTACATGTTCCAGGAAATAACAACCCAATTGGAATTGATATAAAAAAACCGTCTAATGACACAGTTCCTTTTCATCCTTACATTGTAATTAAAGATTTGTTTGCTTTATTATTGTTTTTGATTGTCTTTGCTTTTTTTGTATTTTATTCACCTAATATATTAGGTCATGCTGATAATTATATTGAGGCAAATCCTCTTGTAACTCCTGCGCACATAGTTCCAGAATGGTATTTATTGCCATTCTATGCAATTTTAAGATCAGTACCTGACAAATTGTTCGGTGTTATAGCAATGTTTGCATCTATTTTTGTATTAGTAATTTTACCTTGGTTGGATACATCAAAAGTAAGATCGGCAATTTTTAGACCAATTTATAAACAGTTCTATTGGTTTCTTGTGGCAGATGTAATTATACTAGGATATATGGGCGCTATGCCTGCAGAAGGCACTTACTTAATAATAGCTAGAGTTGCAACAGTATATTATTTTGTTCATTTTTTAATAATCCTTCCGTTTCTGGGAGCCAAAGAAAAAACACTTGATCTTCCTTTAAGCATAACAGAACCAGTCCTGGGAGGTCTTTCCAATCAAGCAACAACAAAACATAAACCAGATCTAAAAGAGAACCTGTGAAAAAAAATTTAAAATTATTACTTTCTCTAATCTTGTTAATTAATTTTAATAGCACAAAATTGAATGCTGAAAGTTCCGTAGAAAATTTAAAAGTTGACTGGAGTTTTAAAAGTTTTATTGGAAAGTTTGATAGAGCATCCTTACAAAGAGGTTATCAGGTTTACAATGAAGTGTGCGCATCTTGTCATTCATTAAAATATTTAAGTTATAGAAACTTAGCTGAAAAGGGAGGACCTGAATTCTCAGAAGAAGAAGCCAAAGCTATTGCTTCTAACTATGAAGTTGAAGATGGACCAGATAGCACTGGAGAAATGTTTACAAGACCAGCAAGACTCTCAGACAAATTTGTTTTACCCTATGCAAATGATCAAGAAGCTAAATCTGCAAATGGGGGAGCATATCCTCCAGATATGTCCGTCTTAGTAAAAGCAAGAAAAGATGGGGCAAATTATATTTATTCATTGCTACTTGGTTATGAAGATCCGCCATCAGATGTAAAACTAGAAGATGGGGTTTATTATAATAAATATATGTATGGTAATAAGATAAAAATGTCAGCACCTTTGTCTGATGATATAGTTGAATATACTGATGGGACAAAAGCAACCACTGAGCAAATGGCTAAAGATGTTGTTAGTTTTTTAATGTGGACTGCAGAACCACATTTAGAACAAAGACATAAATTTGGGTTTAGAGTTATTATTTATTTGATTATTTTAAGCGTTCTCGTTTATTTTAGTATGAAAAAGATTTGGTCACGTATTGAATCTAAAGTTTAAAATATCTCCATCTTTTACAATATAATCTTTACCTTCCAATCTCATCTTCCCTGTTTCTTTTGACTTAAGCCAGCCACCATTTTCTATAAAGTCTTTGTAAGAAACTGTTTCTGCTCTTATAAAACCTTTTTCAAAATCGGTATGTATTTTTCCAGCAGCTCGAGGAGCGGTACAATTTTTTGAAATTGTCCAAGCTCTTGATTCTTCAGATCCTGAAGTAAAAAAAGTTTCAAGAGATAAAAGACTGTATCCTTTTTTAATCAAAGAATTTAAACCTGTTTCTCTCATATTTATCATTTCCATGTAGTTTTCTTTTTCAGATTTAATATTAAATTGATTAATTTGATTTTCAGTATCTGCTGAAATAATTAATGTATTGTTTTGTCCAAATTTATCAGAAAATTCTTTTGTATATTTATTACCTTTTTCTATGCTTTTTTCATCAACATTGCAAACATAGAGCTTTGGTTTGGTTATTAACAAACCGCATTGATTGATATCATTTTTTTCAAATTCTTCTTCTAAAAGTTCTAATTTTTTATCTTCATTAATCAGAGTTAAAGCTTTTTCTAATATTTTTACTTGAAGATCTTCAATATTTTTTCTATTTTTTTTATCAATTCTTTTTTGAATAGACTCTATGTCTGCTAATTTCATTTCTGTTTCAATAATTTCTAAATCTCTGATTGGATTAACGTCAGGATTAACATTTTGAATATCCACTGAGTCAAAACATCTTAGCATATGAATTATAGCATCCACTTCTCTTATATGTGATAAAAATTTATTTCCTAAACCTTCTCCTTTAGAAGCACCCTCAACCAATCCCGCAATATCAACAAAGGATATAGTAGTTTGAATTTTTTTTTTTGATTTAGAAATAGATACTAACTTATCCAACCTTTCATCCATCACTGGAACCAAACCTATATTTGGATCTATAGTGCAAAATGGAAAATTCTCTGCTTGTGCTTTGCTTGAGTTTGTTAAGGCATTAAATAAAGTAGATTTTCCCACATTAGGTAAACCAACGATACCACATTTAAAGCCCATTTAATTGTTATTAACTGTGCTAGAAAATAAATCTAATTTTTTATCAACTAATATTAATAATGAGTCAATTATATTGTTTATAATTTTTTCCAGGTGTTCTTGTTCATCTTCGTTAAAATCATTCAAAACATAATCAGAAACTGCTATTTTATTTTCAGGTTTGCCAATTCCAATTCTTATTCTTGAATATTCTTTTCCAATAAATTTATCTATTGATGCTATACCATTATGACCAGCATTTGACCCACCAAACTTTGCTTTAATTTTACCAAATTCGACATCTAAGTCATCATGAAAAACTATTACATTTTCTGCATCTATTTTAAAATATTCCAATAACTCTCTTATACAAATTCCAGAGTTATTCATGAAAGTAAGAGGCTTTATAGCGTATATTTTTTTATCTTTGATATTTCCTGTTGTCAGGAGACCTTTAAATTTTGGTTTTTGTTTTGAAAGGTTAAATTTTTGATTTATAGCATCAATAATTTTAAAGCCAATATTATGTCGATTATTATGACTATTAGGGGTGGGGTTACCTAATCCTACAAACAATAACATAATATTTTATTATAGGTGAATACTCACAATGACTATTATTTCTTTTCAGCAGTAGATTTGTTGTCTTCTTTTGGCTTTTCACCCTCAGAGCTTTTATCAGCACCGTCAGCAGTTTTGTTTTCTCCGTCAGCAGCCACAGCTTCTGCTCCTTCTGTAGTTTCGCCTTCTGCTTCTGCAGGTTTTTCTGGTTCTTTTACAATTGTAGGAGCCGCTACAGTTGCAATTACAAAGTCTCTACCTTGGATAGTTGGGGTAACATTTTCAGGCAATTTAATAAACGAAATTTTTATACTTGATCCTATATCTAATCCATCAAGATCAACCAAAAGTTCAGTTGGTATATTTTCTGTAGGACATTTCAATTCAACCTTACGTCTAACTATATTTAAAACCCCTCCTCTTTTTAACCCTGGGGACAACTCATTATTTATAAATCTTACTGGAATTTCTAATATAATTTTTGAACCTTTTATAATTCTTAGAAAATCTACATGTATAGGCTCATCAGATATTGTATCAAAAGTAATTTCTCTTGGTAAAACTTTCTGCTCTTTTCCTTCCAAGTTAATAGAAATTACATTTGATAAAAAATTTTCTTTATTAATTAAATTTTTCACTTCTTTTTTTGAAAGAGAAATCTTTTCATTTATATTTTCTCCACCATAAATAATACCTGGTACTTCACCACTTTTTCTTAAAGTGTTTAATTGACCTTTTGTATTTGTGCTTCTAATTGTTGCTTGAATTAAACTCATAAAGTGGTGGTTTTTAACTGATGAATCCTAATTTTACAAGAATTATTTAAATAGATCAGATACAGAAGTAGAATTAGAAATCCTTTTCATTGCTTCAGCTAATAAATTGGATATCGACAATATCTCTATATTTCTTGATTTTTTTACTTTATCCGAGTTATTTATAGTGTCTGTTACAACTAAATTTTTAATTTTTGACTTTTTAATTTTTTCAACTGCTTCTCCGGACAAAACCCCATGAGTGACATAGACATGCACTTCCTTAGCACCTCTCTTAATTAATGCTTCAGCTGCATTTACAATTGTTCCACCAGAGTCGATTATATCGTCAACAATTATACAAGTTTTCCCTTTAACATTTCCTATAACATTCATAACCTGTGATTTTCCTGGGGCAGGTCTTCTTTTGTCAATTATAGCCAACCCAACATCAAGTTTTCTTCCCAAAGCCCTTGTTCTTTCAACTCCTCCTACATCAGGGGCTACACAAATTAAATTTTTACTTTTTATTTTCTTTTTTATGTGTCTAGAAAAAATAGGAGTTGAAAAAAGGTTATCAACAGGAATGTCAAAAAAACCTTGTATTTGACCAGCATGAAGATCGACTGTTACAATTCTGTCTGCACCAGCTTTTGTAATTAAATTTGACACAAGTTTAGCAGATATAGATGTTCTTGGAACAATTTTACGATCTTGTCTTGCATAACCAAAATATGGAATCACAGCAGTTATATTTTTTGCAGATGATCTTTTTAGCGCATCTATACATAGCAAAAGTTCCATTAAATTATCATTAGCAGGTGATGAAATTGATTGGATGATAAATATGCTATTACCCCTAATATTTTCATTTATTTCTATATAAATTTCACCGTCAGAAAATTTTTTAATACTAGAATTAACTAATCTATTTTTAAGATATTTAGATATTTTTTCACTGAGAAGTTTATTACTGTTTCCTGTGAGAATTTTCATTTTTTAAGAATAATTTATTTAATCATAATAATAGATATATTTCTACCATAATCATAATAATTTTTTTTTAAAGATCTTCTAGCACTAAAAAAATTGTTTTTCTTCAAATAAGTATCTTTATTAATAATTTCTATCTTATTCACTCCTATTTTTTTAAGTTGATTCCTTATATATCCATTTAAAGAAAAAAAAATTTTTTTCTCTTTATAAATAAAAAAACGTTTATTTTTTTTGTTTTCATTTAAAAACTTATTTAAAAAATCTTTTTTTATCTCATATCTGTATTTTGAAATACAGGGCCCCACCACAGCTATCAAATCTTTTGTATTACTCCCTTTTTTTTTAAATTTATCAATAGTTTTGTAAAGAATTTTTTTGTATGCACCTTTCCAACCAGCATGTATTGCAGCTATTATTTTTTTATAAGGATCAAATATAAATATAGGAGCACAATCTGCAGTTAATATTCCAAGCGCTATTTTACTTTTATTAGTTATCAATGCATCTCCCTCAAGTTTTTTTTTAGGTATTTTGTTTAATGAATAAACTTTATTACTATGAATTTGATTTAGTAAAACTAAATTTTGTTTTTTACACTTTATTTTTTTACAAACTTTTATTAAGTTTTTATTTATATTTTTTTTTTTATCAGCTGATCCCATTCCACAATTTAAACTTTTGTAAATTCCACTAGAATAGCCCCCTAATTTATTAAAAAAACCATGAGTTATATAACTTTTATATTTGCTGATGAATTTAGATTTAATCATTTTAAAATCCTAAATTAAAATTATTTTTTTTATTTGTAGCGAATAAAACTTTAAACAATGTTCCCATTTGGCTTGGGTCAATTAATCTTTTAATTCTATAATAAATATCTGATTTTTTTGAGAAAGATATGTTTTTGCTGATTATTTCAGCTCTTTCTAATATACCCATTTTTAATAAGAATTCTCTTTGAGTGGTTAACTGCACAGAATCTAGATTAAAATTTTTAATTTTTTTTTTAAAGAAATTAAAATTTATTAAGTGCGTTATATCAGCTTGATAAATATTTTTTAAAAAATTATTTTGTTTATGGTTTTTAACACTTTGTAAAGTATTAAACATTTTTTTATTATTATATCCATAGTCAATTATTAACAAACCTCCATTTTGTTTTTTAATAATTTTTGACATTATATTTAATTTTTTGTTTGCTAGCGGCGAATATTCTATAAATTTATGGTTATTTGGAATTTTTTGCTTAATTAACTTTTCTATTAATTGTAATTTTGTTTTTTGATCAAAAAACTGCAAACATTTATTTTTATTAATAATGTACTTTTCAAACCATTTATTGCCTTTATTTACGAATTGTTTAACAGGAAGGGCATCAAAAAATTCATTGGCAATAAATATAGAAGGATATTTAGTAATTTCTTTTAAATCATTTATCCATTTTATTTTTTTAAATTTTATTTTATTTTTTTGTAATTTCTTCAAATATGGACTTTTCTCATAAATAAAAAAATTGGAACTTGATTGAAAATTTTTAAACTTTTCAATTGTTTTTATAATCTGAAACATCATTTCTCCATTGCCAGCCCCAAGTTCAACTATGTTAATTTTTTTTGGGCAACCTATTTTTTCCCAAAAAGATATTAGCCATATTGAAATAATTTCTGAAAAGATGATTGAAATATTGGGAGAAGTTATAAAATCACCCTTGTATCCTATTGGATTTTTGCTCATATAATACCCACTGTTTTTGTCATACAAAACTTTGTTAATAAATTTATCCAGTGGAATTTTTCTATTATTTTTTAGAAACATATTTATTGTAAAATAACGTAATGCCAAATATAAAAAATATAATACTTATCATCTGACCTAAGCTCATATTAAAAATGATTAACCCTAAGTGTGAATCTGGTTCCCTTGTAAATTCTATAAAAAATCTAAATATTGAATACAAAATAACAAATAAAGATGAGGTCAATCCATTTTTTATTGACATTTTATTATAAAGTAAATTTAAAATTAAAAATAAAACTATTCCTTCAAAAATAGCTTCATAAATCTGTGAGGGATGTCTGTTCAAGCTATCAATTTGAATAAATTTTACTGACCAAATTATATCTGTTTCTCTCCCATATAATTCTGAGTTAATGAAATTTGATATTCTTCCTAAAAATATTCCTATGGGGCAAGTTAAAGCTACTAAATCTAAATAGTAAAACATATTTTGATTATTTTTTTTACAAAAGAGATAAGTTGCAAATATCACACCAACTACCGCACCATGAAATGACATTCCTCCATTCCAAATCATTGGTATTTCAGATAAATTTTCTAAATAATATGATGGGTTATAAATAAAAACATAACCTAATCTTCCTCCAAATATTATCCCGATAATTATATAAGTAATATAATCATCAAATTGTTTTTTTTTATTTTGGTCATCAATAAGAATTTTGTTACAGTATATCCAGCCAAATATTAGACCAAATATATATGCTAAAGAATACCATCTAATTTCTAGAGAAAACACTTGAAATGCAACAGGATCAAAATTATTGATAAACATTAATAAATTTTATTATAAGTATAATATATATTTGGTAGTTAATTATTATGTCAAAATCAAGATTTGTCTTAGATAAATTTGCAAAACTTATAGAACAAGGATTATTAAGTTATAAAGATCTTAGTGATGAAATAGTAAATATATTAAAGTCAAAGAGAGATGAAATAATATTTAGAATGAAGATAACTAGTAAAGAAGAGTTTGATATTTTAAATAAGAGAGTTGGTAATTTAGAAAAAAAAATAAATGAAATAAAGAAAAGCAAATCTTCAAAAAGAACTAAACGGGTAAAGAAATAATAACTTTTAATCCACCTAAATTAGATTTACCAAAACTAATATCACCACCATGTGATTTAATAATATCTGATGAAATAGATAATCCAAGACCAACACTTGATTTTGATTCTGATCTACTTTTATCAATTTTATAAAATGGTTTAATCACATTTTCATACTCTGACTTTGGTATACCTGGCCCATCATCTTCAATATATAAAATAATATTTGTTTTCTGTTTTTGAACTATGATTTTAATTTTCTTTCCATATTTTAGAGAGTTATCTATTAAATTATTAATACACCTTCGAACTAAATTTTTTCTTCCATTAAAGTATATTTTACTATCGAAATCTTTGACAATATTGGTATTTTCATATTTTTTAATTATATTTTCTAAAATTTCAGATAAATCAAAAGTTTCTGTTTTATCTTTTGCTCCTATGCTCGCAAATTGAAGATATTCGTTTAACATTTTTTCCATTTCGTCAACATCCGTGGATAATTTATAGGATAAATTTTTGTCTTTTATCATTTCCAATTGCAGTTTTATTCTAGTTAACGGAGTTCTTAAATCATGACTAATTCCTGACAACATTTCTGACCTTTGGTTTAAATGCCGCATTATTCTTTCCCTCATTTTATTAAATTCTAATCCCGCTTTTCTAATTTCTAAGGCACCTGAAGGTCTAAATTCTTCAACTTCTTCCCCTCTACCAAATCTTTCAGAAGCTTCCGCAAGTTTAATTATTGGTCTCGTTTGATTTTTTAAAAAAATAATAGCTATTGTTATCATTAATATAGCTGGGACAGTAATCCATAATCCAAAAACTCTAGCTGAACTACTTGTTAATCTTTCTTTCGGAATATAAAATTGAAAATATCCTTTTGAATATCCTATTTTTAAATCAATTACTTCTTTAAAATTAGTTGTATTAAAATAATAGTTTAAATTTTTATTTTTAAGCTCTCTCCTTAAAGATCTATCAATTGGGCTAAACCATCTTTCAGGAGTTTTTTTTGGCATTAGCTTTTCAGGTTCATACTTTATATTAATACCTAGGTGATCTTTAAATAAAATAATAATGAAGTCTTTATTAGTTTCGTCATTATCGTATGCATCAATAAATGTTTTCACTTCAGACACAAGTGCTCTTGTCATTCCAGCGTTAGTTTTAATCCACAAACTGTCAAAAAATACTATAGATATTATTGTCTGTAATACTATTATTGGAATTGCAACGATAAGAAGACCTCTATAAAATAATCTTTTAGGAAGTAAATTTTTTGCAAATTTATTCAATCCATAAGACATATCCTTCTCCTCTAATTGTTTGTAAATATTTTGGACTTTTGGGATTCGATTCAATTTTTTTTCTCAATCTAGTAATAATGACATCTATAGATCTTTCTTTGTCTAAATTAATTAAATTACCTATTTCTTCCCTATGAAAAATTTTTCCTGGAGAATTAATCATTTTTTCTAAAATTATTTTTTCAGTACTATTAATTTTTAAACTTTGTTGGTTTCTGTAAATAAATAATTTATTTAGATCTATTTTTATACTTCCAAATTCAATTATCCTTTTTAAATCATCATTTTTAGTTTTTCTTAAAATATTATTAATTCTTAAAATTAATTCTTTTGGTTCAAAAGGTTTTGCTAAATAATCATCAGCCCCAATCTCCAATCCTTGGATTCTCTCAGAAGCTTCACCTTTTGCTGTTAACAATATAATCGGGGTATCTAACTTTCTTTTGTTTTCTGTAGTAAATTCCAGACCACTTTTTCCAGGCATCATAATATCAAGCACAATCAGATCAAATTTTATTATTTTAACTTTATCTAAAGCATCCTCAGAACTTTTAGCGGTTGTAACTAAATAATTATTTTGATTTAAAAATTGTTTTACCAATTCTCTTATTCCATCATCATCATCTACAACTAGAATGTGAGCTTTATAATTTTCCATTTATTATTTTTTTTAAAACACTGTCAAAACTAATCACTTCTTGATATTCTGAATTTACAAAAGCTTTATAAATTCTTTTTTTTTGTATAGAAAAAATTTCATTAAATAATTTTATTCCATCTTCTGTTAAAAATACATGCTTTATCCTTGTGTCTATTTCATTTTTTTTATATTTGATTGCTTTTATTTTAATCAAGTCTTTTAACACTCTATTCAAACTTTGTTTTGTTATTTTTAATTTTTTTAAAAGCTCAGAAATAGTCAAACCCTCATATAAAGAAATTAAGTGAATAACTTTGTTATGAGCAACACCCATTGAATATTTATCCAACACTTTTTTTGCATCAGACACAGTTTCTCTGTATCCTATAAATATTTTTTCTATATATTGTTTTAATTCTTGATCTTTTAAATATAAAAGTTTTTTCATATTGGTAAGTTATATTGACATATTATAAAT
>MDSV01046528.1_pt1 | contig 11266 bp, 10 predicted proteins | sample 810851 | NCBI WGS metagenome assembly MDSV01 (sample SAMN05326640, study PRJNA326480) | marine metagenome | isolation source: seawater | place: Atlantic Ocean: North East | collected 2012 | reverse complement strand
TATAAAAAAAACAAAAATCTATTTTACGATGCAGGACCAAGATATTTAAATTATTGCTACAAAAAATATGACAATAAATTAATCAGTATTTCAGATTTTAAAGAAAAATTCGGTGGTCAATCTTATCCTTGCATAAAATATGAATTAGAATTTTAAGATGATTTTTCAATGGCCAAATATATATACTAAACCAAAAAAGTTTTATAATGAAAAAATCTCAAAAAAAACTTTTTTAAAGAAAAAAATAGAGAAATATTTTTTAGATATCTATAAGCATCAAAATATAGTAGTGCCATCTGCTAGAGCAGGAATAAGTCTTATTATCAAATATCTAAAGCTTGAAAGAGAAAATGAAATTTTTGTAAATAAATGGTCCACTAGGTGTGTTTTAGATACTATAAGTTCTTTTTCAAACCCTACAACTAATATTAAATCTGCTAATGCTTTCATAATAAATCATACCTGGGGAGACGAAAAAAAATTAAATTTAAAAAAGAAAAAAATTATTGAAGACTCAGCAGATAGTATACACCTTTCACCAAAATCATTTTTTATAAACGACTCAAAATTTGAAGTGATATCTTTACCAAAGATAATAGGGACTTACGCTGGAGGAGTTATTTTTTTTAAAGATAAAAAGTTTAAAAATTTTATAAAAAAAATTAAATTTGACCACAAATTAAGTTTAAATCAATCCAAATTAAAATTTAAATTTTCGCAAACTTTTCAAGAAAAATATGCCCATTGGCAATTTTTTGAACATAAAAATTTTGATGTAGACTACAATACATTACATCACATAAATTTGAATTTAGAAAATTTAAGTAAAAATAAGAATATAATTTTGAAAAGACAGAATATTATTAAAAAAAAATTTGATATTAATTTCAAAAATAAAAGTAGATTAGGGCCTGTTGTATGTTTAGATGTAAGAAAATTCAAAATGAAATCTAAAAATATGCAACTACCCATTTATCACGTAAATTTTTCAAGCAGACCGCAGAACACTCATTTTCTTAGATCTTTTATCTTGCCACTACATATAGGGATTAGTGATGCAAAATTTGATAAGATTATTAATAATATCATAAAAAGGTGACCAATTCATTGACAGTTCATTAATTGAACTATATGGTTCAATTAATGAACACTAAATTTTCTGAAAAAGATAACTTAGATGTTATGCGAAAAATTGGGCAAGGTAGGAATAAATCCCAAAGAAAAATGGCAAAAGAGCTTGGCATAAGTCTTGGTAAACTAAACTATTGTTTAAATGCTTTAAAAAAAAAGGGGCTTATAAAATTTAATAATTTTACCAAAAATCCAAATAAATCGAAATATTTTTACATTTTAACTCCAAGAGGAATAAAAGAAAAAACCAAGTTGACCGTCACCTTTATGAAAAGAATGATGAAGGAATACGATGAATTAAAGAAAGATTTAGATTAATGTGGATAGTCTTAAAATTAGATACAAAAAAATATGATTTGTTTTTGTCTGATTTAAAAAAAAGAGTAGGAGGCAACTTTTCTGTTTACAGACCTAAAATGAAAGTAGAAAAATATTTAAAAAACAGGCTTGTAGAAAAAAGTTTTTTAATCCTCAATAACTATATTTTTTGTTTTCATAAAGATTTTATCAAACCGGACATATTAAAAAAGTTGAAATTTACAAAAGGAGTAAAAGAAATTATTGATGGTTATATTTTACATCAAAAAGAAATATCAAGTTTTGTCAATAAACTGAAAGGGTTGGAAAATAAATTTGGATACTTAACTGGCAATCTATTTAGCCCAGATACATCTAAACAATATAAATTCTGTTCAGGACCCTTCACTCAGAAGCTTTTTAAAATAATAAATTTCAATAAAAATAATTTTTTTGTTGATTTAGGAAATGTAAAAACTTTAGTAAATACAAAAAAAGTGAGTTATTTTCCTATTTAAAGAAAGAAAAAAGTAAATGAAATATTTATTGCATAAATTATATTTTGCAAAGTGCGGAGCTATGCTAAAATAAAACTTAATCAAAATTAGAAATGTTTACAAAAAAAAATATACTTATTACAGGCGGAACAGGTTCATTTGGCAATAAATTTGTAGAAAAGATATCTAAAGAATTTAAGCCAAAAAAAATAATCATATTCTCTAGAGATGAATATAAACAATATGAGATGCAAAAAAGATTTAACTCTAAAAAATTTCCTTTTTTAAGATTTTTTATAGGTGACGTACGAGATTTAAGTAGACTTGAAATGGCTCTACGTGGAGTTGATTATGTAGTGCATGCAGCTGCCCTAAAACATGTACCAATAGCAGAGTATAATCCAATGGAATTCATCAAAACAAATATAAATGGAGCTGAAAATGTAATCAAAGCTTCTATATCTCAAAATGTAAAAAAGGTATTAGCATTATCAACAGATAAAGCGGCAAATCCTATCAATTTGTATGGAGCAACAAAATTAGCTTCCGATAAACTTTTCTTGTCCGCAAATAGCCTGGTGGGCAAACAAAATATAAAATTTTCAATTGTAAGATATGGAAATGTTCTGGGATCAAGAGGATCTGTAGCTCCCTATTTTAAAAATTTGGTGAATTCTGGATGTAAAGAGCTGCCCATCACCCATGAAGACATGACTAGATTTTGGATTACTCTTGATCAAGCAGTCGATTTTGTAACGATGTCATTTAAAAAAATGGTAGGAGGAGAAATATTAGTTCCAAAATTACCATCAATAAAAATTACGGATTTAGCAAAATCTTTTAAAAAAAATATAAGATTAAAATTCATCGGAATAAGACCAGGTGAAAAAATACATGAGCTTATGTGCCCCAACGAATTTCATCATTTGACTTATGAATTTAAAAAATTTTTCATAATAGTAAATTCTAAAAATAAAAAAACGATTAATAACCTTGCTAAAAGTTATTCAGAAAAACCTAAAAGAGTAAATAAAAACTTCGAATATAGTTCAGGAACGAACAAACAATTCTTAAATATTGAACAATTAAAAAAATTACGTTTTTAATTAAGTGAAAATAGATAATCTGGCATTGACAGACCTGCCTCAATGCTTTTCAAAAACTAAAAAAAATATTCCACTAGGATTCTGGTGTCAAAATCAATTTGACTATAAACACATATACAAAAATTTATACTTAGATCATTGGTATAATAAAAAAAAGAAAACAAAAGATATTCAATACTTGCTAAAACTAAATGAGAGAATTGTTAAATTTTTAGCTGATTCTCTTAACAAAGCGCACAAAAAAAATTATTCTGAAAAATATTGGAGAATTTTAATTGGCCCTTATCTTTTTTGGGTTATTCCAAGTATATTCAATAGATGGGAAGTTTTAAGAACTTTTTTTAAAAAAAGTAGAAAAAAATATAGTTTTATTTCTCAAAAGAAATGTGTTTTAAACCCTCCCTTTACCACTTTACAGTCTGTAAATATGTTGTGTAATGACAGTTTATATAACCACAATATTTTTTCAAAAATTATACTGTCAAACTATCAAAACAGAATTTCTGATCAAAAAAAAACTATCAAAATAAGAAATGACGGGTCAAAATATTTAGATATTTTTAATTGGAAACTGCATGAAAAAAAATCAATAATTTCAAATATAAAAAATAGTTCAATTTTTTTTAAAATAATAATTTTTTTTAATAAATATCTATTTGATAGTAGAATTTTTACTGCCAAAAAATTTTTATTGTTAAATCTAAAACTCAAAAATTTACCCTTTTCAACAGAAAATTTTTTCCAAAATAAATTTTTCAATTTCATTCGAAAATTTAAAAATAAAAAACATGCAAAGGAAACTCACTTAAGAAACAAACTTTTCTTGAAGAAAAAGATGTTTTCTGCCGATAAATTTGAAATTTTTTTACTAAATTTTGTAATCGAGAATTTGCCTAAGATTTATGTAGAACATTATGCAGAAGCAAAAAATGAGGTACAAGAATATCTTACAAAAAAAAAGAAAATAATATTTTCACAACATGACATTCTTTTCAATGAAATCTACAAAATATGGGTAGCTGAAATGTTAAGATTAAATAGTAAGCTAATCATTTCTGATCACGGCACAATTGACCCTTGCATAGTTCCAACCAACTTATTTCATGAAAGTAAAATCTCTAACATAAATTTAATTTCACATACATTCGGTAGAAAAAAAAATCAAATCAAAGCTTCTACAACCTTACCTTTAGCTTATAAAACTTTAAAATATAATTATAAAAATAAAAACATAATTTTTATTCATAGAGAACTTCCAAGATATAATGTAAAAGTAACAAGTAGTATTGCTATCACAAGTATAATAGAGTTTTTTTATATTAAAAAATTGATCAAAAGTCTTCCTGAAAGTTTGAAAAATAATATTAAATATAAGTGCATTAATAATTTTGGTTTAAATCTTGTAAATTCATTCTCTTCAATTTTTGGAAAAAAGAAAATTATATCCAAAAACCAAAAATATGAGGATACACTTAAATCGGCAAAAATTGTTGTTTCTTTATATTTGTCAACGCCGACAGTTGAAGCCATAAAATTAAATATACCGACTCTAATTCTATTGCCAAAAGAAACAATGGTATTTGAAAAACGATTTTACAAATATTACTCAAATCTTAAAAAAAACAAGATTCTCTTTGATGATCCAGAAAAAATGTCAAAACACATAAAAAAAATATGGAATAATACTGATGACTGGTGGCAGAGTAAAAGTGTTATTAGGTCAAAGAAACTTTATCTTGATGGCTTTTTGTTTTTAAAATCAAAAAATTTTGTTGAAAATGAATACATAGAAAGATTGAAAGGTGTGTAAATTCATATGATAAAAAATATAGGCATAATTATACAATCTAGATTAACATCAAAAAGATTTCCTAAAAAAGTAATGCAGAAAATAAATGGGTTAAGCATTTCAGAAATTTTACTTAAGCGTATTAGTAAGATAAAAAACATAACAAAAATTATATTTACAATTCCCAAAAATACTAAAAATAACCCTCTCTTTTTTCATCTAAAATCTTTAAATGTGCAAATTTATAGAGGCGAAGAAAAAAATGTTTTGAGTAGGTACTATAATTGTGCGAAAGAAAACAAAATTGATATTATTATAAGAATAACTGGAGACTGTCCTTTATCAGATCCTAAACTTATAGATAAAATGATCTCAATTTTCAAAAAAGAGAAGTTGGATTACGTATCAACTTCACCGAAATCTTTTCCAGATGGTTTTGATGTTGAGGTCTTTTCGTTTAGAACTTTAAAATATACTTTTTTAAAAGCAAAGAAGGCTTATGATTTAGAACATGTTACTAGTTTTATAAGAAGAAATAAAAATAGATTTAAAATAAAAGAAATAAATTTCGAAAATAATTTTAAATTTGACAACAGCTTTGTAAAACTTTCTTTAGATACAAAAGAAAACTTAACAAAAATACGTAATGTTTTTAATCTTTTTAAGCCAAATATTTTTTTTTCAATTGACGAAATTTTCACCAAAAAGAACTTTGCAAAAATATTCAAAACCGAACTTAGAAATAAAGATAATCTTTTTGTAAAAACAAAAACCGGCCAAAAGATATGGAATAAAGCAAAAAAAGTGATTGCAGGAGGAAATATGATCCTTTCAAAAAGCCCTGAAAGATTTTTACCAGACCTTTGGCCTTCATATTTTAAATCTGCCAAAGGATGTAAAATCAATGATTATGACAACAATTCTTATTTAGACATGTCTTTAATGGGCGTTGGCACAAACGTTTTAGGATATGCCAATAATCTTATTGATGAGTCCGTTAGAAAAAGTATTTTTAAAGGCAATATGTCTACTTTAAATTGTCGTGAGGAAGTTGACTTGGCAGACAAATTAATTTCCTTACATCCTTGGTTTGATCAAGTGAAATTTGCTAGAACTGGGGGTGAGGCTAATTCAATTGCGATAAGAATAGCAAGAGCTTTTTCAGGTAAAGATAACGTTGCAATATGTGGTTACCATGGGTGGCATGACTGGTACTTGTCAGCGAATTTAAAAAATCGTCAAAAATTAGATGAACATTTACTCAAAGGTTTAGAGACAAAAGGAGTTCCAAAAAAATTATCAAAGACGGTTTTTCCTTTCAGATATGGAAATTTTAATGAATTAAAGAAAATTTGTAAAAAAAATAAAATTGGAACGATTAAGATGGAAGTGTGCAGAACCTCATATCCAAATATAACCTTTTTAAAAAAAGTGAGAAAATTTGCGGATAAAAATAAAATAGTTTTAATTTTTGATGAATGCACTACAGGATTTAGAGAAACACTAGGAGGTTTACATAAAAAGGTAAATATAAAACCGGATCTTTGTATTTTTGGAAAGGCTTTAGGAAATGGCTATCCAATTACTGCAGTTATTGGAAAAAAAAATATTATGGATTGCGTTAAGTCAACATTTATTAGCAGCACATTTTGGAGTGAAAGAGCAGGCTATGCGGCAGCCTTAAAAACTATTGAAGTAATGGAAAAAAAAAAAACCTGGAAAAAAATTACAAGAATAGGCAATAAAATACAAAAGAGATGGAAAAAAATCTTTCAGAAAGAAAAGTTAGATGTAAAAATTAATGGAATACCTTCTTTAGCAAATTTTACATTTTCAAATAATCATCAAAAATATAAAACTTTTATAACTCAAGAAATGCTTAAACAAAATATTTTAGCTTCAAATCTAGTATATTGTTCGATAGCGCATACTGATAGAGTATTAGAAAAATATTTTAGCCAATTTGAAAAAATTATTAAAATTATAAAAAAATGTGAAACCGAAGAAAACATCGATAGTTATTTGAAAACTAGCGTTTCAGTTTCAGATTTTAGAAGACTAAATTAAATTTAATGAAACTAAAAGTTTACTACAAAATTGCTGAAAAAAAATTATTTAAATTAAACAGAAGTATAACTGGATATGGCACGTTACAAACATTAAAAATAATAAAAAAACAATTTAAAAATTTTCAAATAAAAAAAATTAAATCCGGGACAACAGTTTTTGATTGGAAAATTCCCTCTGAATGGAATGTAAAAGAAGCTTACGTCGAAGATTGTAATAATGAAAAAATAATTGATTTTAAATTTAATAATTTACATTTAATTGGCTATTCAATTAATAAGAACATAAAAGTAAAAAAAAAAGAATTACTAAAGCGTTTGCATAGTATTCCAGCTATGCCTTCTGCAATTCCATACAAAACTTCTTACTTTAAAAAGGATTGGGGTTTTTGTGTTACAGAAAATCAAAAAAAAAAAATTATAAAAAATTATAAAAACAACGATATTTTTAAAATATTTATTAATACAAATTTTAAAAAAAATGGTCATCTAAATTATGGGGAGTTATATATAAAAGGAAAATCTAAACAAGAAATTTTGATCTCTACCTACATTTGTCATCCTTCAATGGCAAATAATGAACTGTCTGGTCCAATTGTAAGTATGGGTTTAATAGATTATTTTGCACGTCAGAAAAATGAAAAATCCTTAAGATTTTTATTTGTTCCTGAAACTATAGGTGCAATAGGTTTCTTGAGTAAGAACTATTTAGATATTAAAAATAATATTGTAGGCGGTTATAACCTTTCTTGTATAGGAGATAACAGAATGCACTCTTGTTTAATGTCTAAATATAATAATTCTCCCTCCGATTATGCTTTAAAAGAAGCTTATAAAGCTCTTAAAATAAAATATAAAGAATTCACCTTTCTAGAAAGAGGTTCTGACGAGAGACAATACAACTCTCCCGGAATAGATTTGCCTATTACATCTATTTTTAGAAGTAAATATGGCAAATATAAAGAGTATCATACCTCGTTAGATAATTTTAATCTTATTTCTTACAAAGGAATAAGGGGAGGTTTCAATGTTGCTTTGAAAGCAATTAAAATTTTGAATAACAAAATTGTTCCAAAGACTTTCATTTTAGGTGAACCTTTTTTAAGTAAAAGAAAATTAGACCCAATACAGGTAAATAAGCACCAATTTTTAAGACGGCAAATTTTAGATTTTTTGCAATACTCAGATGGCAAAAACGATCTTAAGAGAATATCTAGTTTAATTAAAATTGATATGAAAACTGTTCGTAAAATTTATATCTTTTTGAAACTTAAAAAAATTTTAAAATATTAATGAAAATTTTAATCACAGGAGCGGCCGGATTTATTGGTTTTCACTTAGCAAAAAGATTTTTAAATCATAAAAAAATTAAAGTTGTCGGCATAGATAACTTAAATGATTATTACGATAAAAAAATTAAAAGAGAGAGACTAAATATTCTTAAAAAGTATAGAAATTTCACTTTTGTTTTTGGAGACTTAAAAAATAAAAATATTTTTAAAAAGGGAATTTTGAAAAATAATATTGATATGATTTATCATTTTGCTGGTCAGGCTGGGGTAAGATATTCAATTAAACAACCTAACGAATATATTAAAGATAACATAATCGCTTATGTCAATTTACTTGAAAATTTCAAAAAATCCAAAAAACTAAAATGTATTTTTTATGCTAGTAGTTCATCTGTTTATGGGAACAATGTATATAGTTCGTCAAAGTTTTCTGCAAAAAAACCTATTTCTGTTTATGCAGTCTCAAAACTAACGATGGAATTACTTTCAAATGTTTACTTTAATCTTTATAATTTAAAATGTGTTGGACTGAGGTTTTTTACTGTTTATGGGCCTTGGGGGAGGCCAGATATGGCATATTATAAATTTTGCAATTTAATTTATAGAAATAAAAAAATTGAAGTATTTAATAAGGGAAATCACTCAAGAAGTTTTACATACATAGATGATATAATCGAAAATATTCTTTTAATTCAAAAGAATCTAAAAAAAATTAATTTCAAAAAAAATAATATATTTAACCTAGGCAACCCAAACACAATATCACTTAATAAATTTATTAATCTATTAGAAAAGAACATCTTGATTAAAGCAAAAAAAATTTACTTAAGGAGACAGCCTGGGGATGTTATAAATACAAAATCCAACATACGAGTCGAAAAAAGGTTATTCAATTTTAAATTTAGAACAAATATTGAAATAGGTATAAAAAGTTTCGTTAAATGGTTCTTGCTAAAACATGATTAACAAAAAAAAAATAAAGTTTGGTTTATTAGGTCTCGGAACAGTAGTTAGATTAAGAATTTTTAACCTAATTAAAAATGAATTTAAAAACGACATCGAAGTAGTTAGCGTTTTTGATAAGGACTCTCATAAAAATAAAGAATACGCTAAAAAATTTAATTGTATAAATAGTAAAAATGAGGATGATTTTTTTTTAAATGATTTCGAATATTGTTATATTTCTACACCCTCAGGTAGTCACTACGGCGATATATTAAAATGTTTTAAATACAATAAACATGTTGTTGTTGAGAAACCACCTGTTTTGAAGATAAGTGAACTATTAAAATTAGACAAAATTTCTAAAAAGAAAAAACTCAATTTTTTTGTAATTTATCAAAACAGAGAAAATAAAGCTGTAAAATTTGTCAAAAATTATTTAGAAAAAAATAAAAAAGAAAAAAAAATATTGGTTAATTTAAATTTGTTATGGTCTCGACCTCAAAGTTATTACTCTGGGTGGCATGGTAAATGGAAACATGATGGTGGCGTAATTGCACAGCAAGGAATTCATTATGTTGATTTACTTTGTTATTTTTTTGGAAAACCCTTAAAAGCAATAAGCTCTACTAGGAATGTAAGTAACAAACTTCAAGCCGAAGACACTCACATAGGTATGATAAAATTTAAAGATGTAACATGTACGATTGGTTTATCTACAGCATTAAGGCCTTCTGATTTTAAAGCTTCAATTGATATTATTTGTCAAAACAAAATCATAAGCTTAATTGGTATAGCTTGTAATAAAGTTAAAATTTTTGAATTTGGAAACAAACAAAACATTAAGTTAGTTCGTGCCTGTAAAGAAAATTCTCAAAATGTTAAAAGCGGTATTGGTATTTCACATTATGAATGTTTCAAAAAGATCATAAAAAATTTTTTTGATAAAAAGATCACACCTTTGAAAGCTATAGATACTCTTGAAACACTTAAATTAATTAATATGCTTTATCTTTCATCATCTAAGAAAAAGTGGGTATTAAATAATAAAAAGGTAATATCTTCTAGATTAGGAAATAGATGAAATATCTTAATAAAATTTTAAATAATAAAATTACTTTTAAAGAAAAAAATAATTTTGCACTAATAATCGGATTAACGCCATCTAAAGGAGCTAGATCACCAGCTTTATGGAATAGTGCGTATAAATTTTTTAATAAAAAGACGAAAATGTTTCCCGCAGATGTTAAAGAAAAAAACTTAGGAAAACTCTGTAATTACTTAAAATCAAACAGATATTTCCTTGGTTCATCTGTTACAGTGCCATACAAAGAAAAAATAATGAAATATCTAGATCATATTGACGAAAATGCAAAAAGCATCGGATCTATAAACACCATAGTAAACAAAAATGGAAAATTATTTGGGCTTAATACAGATTATTCAGGTTCTATTTATACATTAAAAAAAATAAAGATTAAAAGATCAAAACAAAAAATATTAGTATTTGGATGTGGAGGAGCTGGAAAAGCTTGCATTGTATCTGTAATAAACTATTTTAAAAATAGCCAGATACAATTATTTAATCGTAATAGTGTTAAATTGAAAACCTTTGTTAAAAATATTAAGATTAAAAATAATAATACAGTGAAAACTTTTTCAAACTTAAGAAATCTAAATAGATTTAATAATCTAGATTGTATAATTAATTGTACTTCTGTTGGATTTGATGGCTGGTTATATAAAGATGGCTACTATAATTTAAAGAACTTTTCTCCAACATCAAATGTAAATTTTTCTAAAATAAACAAGCCAAATTACCAAAATTTTATTTACAAAAATAAAGAAAAAATTAAAATAAATCTAAATAACACAATTAATTTCTTAGCAAAGATTAATTTTGTTACTATTTTCGATATTATTTATCAACCTTTAAAAACAAATCTTATGATAGCGGGCGAATTACTTGGTCACAAAACAGTAAATGGATTAGAAATGAATTTTATGCAAGCGGTAGAAGCATTTAAAATAGTTAACAATTTAAAAAATAAAGATAAAATAATCAAAGGAATGAGGAATGGAAAATAAATTTCCGGGTAAGGATATAACTGAAGAAGATCATAAAAGTAAGTTCCCCCTTTCATCG
>MDSV01122102.1_pt1 | contig 11267 bp, 8 predicted proteins | sample 810851 | NCBI WGS metagenome assembly MDSV01 (sample SAMN05326640, study PRJNA326480) | marine metagenome | isolation source: seawater | place: Atlantic Ocean: North East | collected 2012 | reverse complement strand
ATATTTAATAACCGCTAAATGAATGAATCTTACTTAAAGATATTTTTTCTACTTTCTCTTTGTCTGAACGTACATGGAAATCAAAACGACCATGCGAAAAACATGACAATGAGCAAAGAGCTATTCAGAAATGAAATAAAAACTCTTTTCGATAGCCAATGCTTAAAATGCCATGGAGGCGATAAGACAAAGTCCTCTTTCGATCTTAGTAGTCGACAAGGATTAATCGCAGGTGGAGATCAGGGTATTGCCGTAATTCCTGGCAACGCCAAAGAGAGTCCACTCATTAACTATCTTAGGCACAGTGAAGAACCCTTCATGCCACCTAAAGAAGATAAGATGCAAGAGTCATCTATTAAATTAATTGAAAAATGGATAGATTTAGGAGCTGCATATGACAGCCCACTTGTTGAAAGGTCTAACGGCGAAAAGGCTCCCATGAAAGTGACTGATGAAGATCGATCTTACTGGGCATACTCTCCTATCAAGACGAGTTTTGGAAATAAAAATAATCTTGATGATTTTATTAAATCTAAAGAAGTGGCCACACCCAGAGTCTTGGGAAGGCGCCTTCATTTTGATCTGATCGGCTTACCTCCTGACCCAGATAATCTTGATGATTTTGTAAATAATTATTCCAGTAAAAATTATAAAGCACTTATTGATGGTTTGTTATCAAATCCAAAGTTTGGAGAAAAGTGGGCACGGCACTGGTTGGACGTAGCGAGATTCGGTGAGAGTCACGGTTTCGAGCAAGATTATGACCGCAAATTTGCATTCCATTATAGGGACTTTGTTATTCGTTCCTTTAACTCCGACATGCCATATAATGAATTCACAAAATGGCAAATAGCTGGAGATGAGTTAGCTCCTGATGACCCGATGGCAATGATGGCCACAGGGTTTTTGGGGGCGGGAGTGTATCCAACCCAAATTACCATCAGTGAAGCTGAGAGAATACGATACGACGCTATGGATGACATGCTTGGAACAATGGGCACTGCAATGTTAGCAACCACAATTGCTTGTGCTCGCTGTCATGATCATAAATATGATCCAATTCCTACAGCAGATTATTATAACATGCTTTCGGCATTCACTACGACTGTAAGGAGCGATGTGGATATTGATTTAGCGTCAATGAATCCAAAAGATAATGAAAGTCTTAGAAAAAAAATTAACGACGTCAGATCAAAATTAAAAAACTATGAAACAAATGATCTTAAAAAATCATTTGAAAAATGGCATTCAAATCTGAAAAAAGGTAACTTAATCACAAAGACTAAAAGTCCATGGTCAATTTTAGTTCCTGAGCAAATTAAATCTAAAGGCGGGGCTAAGTTTTTAAAACAAGATGATGGTTCTTATTTAGTGACAGGTAATAATGCAAATTTTGATACTTATACATTTACTGCCAAAAATTCACTAGAGAAGATAAGTGCTATTCTAATTGAAGCATTGAAAGACGATTCAATGGTTAAAGGAGGCCCCGGAAGAGCCAGTAACGGTAACATAGCTCTGAGTGACTTTAAAATAACAGCAGATGGCAAAACACTTAAACTCATTAATCCAAGAGCGACTTTTGAGCAAACAAATCTACCGATTTCGGCAGCCATTGATGACAATCCGAAATCTGCCTGGGCGCTAGACCCTAAATTTGGAAAAGACCACTCTGCAATGTTTGATATTAGCAATGATTCAAATTCCAAAAAAGGAGATCAGTTAGAAATCAAACTCCATTTCAATAACAATCACAAACATAACATTGGGAGGTTTAGGATTTCGGTTACCGATAAAGAAGCCTCAACTCTTTCAATTAAGAATCTAAATTCTGGTCCAGAAAAAATAGTTAAGGAAATTCAAGATGCCATTACTTCAAATAGTGGAAAATTCGATAAATCAAATATAGAAAAAATACTAACTCTTTATAAGACTCTTGACGGTCATTGGAATAAACTAACTTCCGAATTAAAAGAACTCGAATCAAAGCAAAAGAAGGAGATTGCTAAAGTTATGATTTGCTCGAGTGGAAATAAAGTCAAACCGATGCGACACCACACTAGTAGTGGAAGTATTCCAGATTTCTATAAACAAACTTATTTCTTAAATCGTGGTGATGTTAGACAAAAAGGTGAAGTCGCTTCATTAGGATTTCTCCAAGTTTTGAGTAGGGGGACAGAAATAAAATCTAAAGGTAGGACTGCAGTTGCAGAGTGGATTACTGATGTAAATAATGGCGCAGGGCACTTACTTGCTAGGGTTATCGTAAACCGTATTTGGCAGCACTACTTTGGCATAGGAATTGTTTCAACTCCGAACGATTTCGGTTTCCAGGGAGAAAAACCTAACCACCCTGAACTGCTAGATTGGTTAGCTTTAGAGCTCATTGAAAATGGTTGGAGTCTGAAACACATTCATCGTCTGATTCTTGAAAGTAAAGCATATCAGTCACCTCGAGAGCCAAGAAGGCTCGAGGCCGAAGCCATTCGAGATAATGCTCTAGTCGTATCTGGCCTTCTAGATGAAACTATGTACGGTCCAGGCACTCTAAAAGAAAGCATGAACAGGCGGAGTATTTATTTTTTTATTAAAAGAAGTAAACTTGTACCAATCATGCAATTATTTGATTGGCCTGACTCTTTGTCAAGTATGGGTAAAAGGTCAGTGACAACAACACCATCTCAAGCATTAAGCTTTATAAATGATCCAAACATTAGGAAAATGGCTGTCGCATTTGCCGCTAGGTTAAAAAATTCGGATGATCCTGTAGCTCTTGGATACAGAATTGCATTTGGAAGGAAACCAACGAGGATTGAACTTCAGACCGGTATTAATTTTCTTAAAGCTCAAACAGATAGCTACTCTGGCAATAAAGAAAAAGCTCTCACGAATTACTGTGGAGCATTGATGAGTTCAAACGAATTTATTTACATCGAATAAAAATTATGAATCACTGCGGAAGAATACAAAACGTTTCAACCCGTCGAGCACTCTTGCAACGTGCAGGAGGAGGCATAGGTATGCTGGCATTAAATTCTCTACTCAATCAGAATTCAATCGGCTCACAAAATAATTCTATTAACCCATTAGCCTCGAAAAAACCTCACCACAAAGCTAAAGCTAAAAACGTAATATGGCTTTTTATTAACGGAGGACCAAGCCATGTAGACACTTGGGATTATAAGCCCGGGCTAGTAAAAGCAGACGGACAGAAACTCGATGGATTCGATAAGACAACTGGATTCTTTGATAATGCTGTAGGGCCACTACTGAAGTCTCCATTTGAATTTAAACAGCACGGACAAAGTGGCATGTGGGCATCTTCTTTGTTTCCTAACCTCTCAAAACACGTTGATAAAATGGCATTCATAAAGTCATTTCACACGCAATCTAACAACCATAGCCCTGCTCTTTTTATGGCCAATACGGGCGTTACAAGAATGAGTCATCCATGCGTTGGCAGTTGGGTAACTTATGGCCTTGGATCCGAAAATGAAAACCTTCCAGCATTCGTGGTAATGTCAGACCCTCTTAACAGAGGCCTACCAAAAGGTCATGCTGCTAATTGGAGTAGTGGCTTTCTTCCAGGAGCTTATCAGGGCACTTGGGTAAGATCAAAAGGTGAACCTATTCCAAATTTGAAGAGAATAGGTGAGTTAAGTGATCAGCAGCAAAGAGCTCAACTTGATCTGATTGGGAAATTAAATAACGAACATCAAAAAAAATATCCAGAGGATAAAGAACTCACAGCTAGAATAAGAAGTTTTGAACTTGCTTATAGGATGCAACAAGAGGCACCAGAATGCTTTGAAGTTGATAGTGAACCCGAGCATATCAAAAATTTATACGGTCTAAATGAAAAGAGATGCTCTCACTTTGCAAGGCAATGCCTAATGGCTAGGAGAATGGTTGAACGTGGAGTTCGATTCGTGCAGATTTATTCTGGCGGCATGGAGAATCAAAGAAGTTGGGACGGCCATGGAGATATTAAGAAGAACCATTCACAATTTGCTGGTGAAACAGATCAGCCAATTGCAGGTCTTCTTTCTGACCTTGAACAACGTGGTCTACTGAAAGATACTTTAGTTATTTGGGGTGGTGAATTTGGCAGGCTTCCAGTCTCACAACTTTCAGGTGGCAAACCTACTGGAAGAGATCATAACCCTCATGCCGGTTGCTATTGGTTTGCAGGTGGAGGATCTAAGGGAGGCACTTCATATGGTGAAACAGATGAAATAGGTCACAAAGCGGCAGTGGATAAGGTTGAGATCCATGACATTCACGCGACTATTCTTCATCTTCTAGGTATGGAGCACAAAAAACTCACTTACCTTCATAGTGGTCGACGCTTCAGATTGACTGATGTTGCGGGCAACGTCATTAATGATGTGGTGGCATAAGACTGAAAGTATTATTTCTTATAATTTCTAACATCTACTTTTACCTCCATTGTTCTTCTCTTACCTCCACCGTAAAAAGTTCCACGTATAGGAGCCACATCATCATAGTCTTTACCTATCGCAATTTTGATGTACTGCTCATTAACAATTTTATTATTAGTAGGGTCTAGCCCAATCCATCCAGCATTTGGAACATAAACCTCCACCCATGCATGAGAAGCCTGGGAGCCTATCATCGCATTTTCTCCGCTACCACCAGAAGGATCCCAAATATAGCCAGAAACATATCTCGCCGGAATCTTTATACTTCTACAATAGGCTATCAATAAGTGAGCAAAGTCTTGGCAGACTCCTCTTTTGTCGTTAAATACTTCATAGGCTGTCGTTTCTGCTGTGGTTGATTCTGTACAATAAAAACAAACATTATAAACAAAGGTCATTAAGGAGTAGCAAGTTTGAAAAACATCCTCAGAGTTGTCTTTAACATCTAGCGCTTCCTTCCAAAGAGATATGGGCCAGTTTACATAAGTGCTACCATTTAAAAATTCGTAGCAATCATCTCTTTCTATTAGTCCAAGTAAATCATCGTGCTTTGAACCATAGGGTAAATTTTTATAATCTACCACGGCCTCAATAGATACAGTCGAACGTGACTCTATTTGAAGTTTTTTATGGGGACTATTTACCTCAAAATAATGTACCGAATTACCAAATAAATCTGGGTACTCCGTAAGCTTAGTTGCTGGCAAAACAGTCAGAAGATAGAAATCTAAATTTTGATAATAACCATTTAATGGTTTTAATCTGACCTGATTAACATTTTCCCTAGCCTCTTCACTATAAGAAAAAGTAGTCTTGTGTATAATTGAATACTTCGAGATATTCTGAATAGTTTCAGAACTGCTATCCAAGTTAATATTTATCTCTTCAGTCACTGGTGTGTTTATTTGTTTTTTCACTAGTATTAAATGAACTGTCTATTGTTGTTGCTGTTGTTGCTGCTGATAATCTTGAATGACAGGATTAGGTAATTCAGGGGCCTCAATGGTTGAAGTGGGTAACAAAATATAATGATCAAAAATTTGTTCCCCAATGCTATTAATCTTATCCTGAATATGGTCCAGATAATCATGAAGTCCGAGAAGCTCGATATCAGTTTTGCCATTAAAATCTATGCTCGCTAACACAGCTCCCGTTATTCTCTCAGCTTCATTACTAAAATTTCCCCGTGGAGTTTGTGAAATCTTATGCATTATAGAATCAACCTCATTCAAACAAAATCGTAACGATCTTGGAAAGTTTCCGTCAAAGAGGAGTAAAGATATACTCTCTTTCTCTGTAATAGTTGTTCCTATAGAAGTAAGATATGTAGCTCTGGCGCTACATGATTTTAATACGGTAGGCCAAGGTGAGACAGATAGAGATTTTTTTTCATATAGAGAAGGAATGTCTACTATGCGGGTTGTCTTGTCAGCTCTCTCTAAATACTTTCCTAATTGAATAAATAAATATCCTTCATTATGCGCAATAGTAGATTGTACTAAACCTTGGAATAGTAATGAAAATCTGATAATCCGATTAAAAAACTCATGTTGGGAAAACTCCCATTCTGTCTTTGCTGATTCACTTTTTAGAAATAAGTGTATGCGATTTAATTCGCGCCACATCTCCTCAGAAATTTTATCTCTAACCATTCTAGCATTCTCTCTTGCCAAAGCGATGCACTGAATAATACTGTCCGAATTAAACTTAGAAATAGAAAGAAATTGGAGAATTCCTAGCTCCGGATCCTGCTTCTTTATTCTATCAAAGTCTTCATCAACACATAAAACTTCAAGAATTGGCCTCCAACCTGAATTATCCATTTGCCTAGATCCTTGTCCAAGGTCCAAAAGAAATTGAGAACTAGTTTCCAATATCCTTGCAATATTTTCAGCCCTTTCAATGTATCTGGACATCCAATAAAGGTTATCTGCAGATCTGGATAGCATTAATTTGATCTTAAAAGATTTAATTTGAGCGGAGTACCCAAGTATCCTTACTCCCGCCACCCTGAGATGAATTAACCACTAAAGATCCCTTATTAAGAGCGACTCTCGTTAATCCACCAGGAAGAACTTCAACTGTTTCGCCATAAATGACGAAGGGCCTCAGATCAATGTGCCGCCCCTCACAAATGCCATCACAAATCGTAGGATGCCTTGATAAAGAAATTACGGGCTGAGCAACATAATTACGTGGATTCTCATTAATTTTTTTACTAAAGTTTTCTCTTTCTTTTTTTGTTGAAGTTGGGCCCATTAGCATTCCATAACCTCCTGACTCATTCGCTGCTTTAACAACTAATGACTCAAGATTATTAAGGACATGATTTCGTTCATCATCATCGTAGGTTAAAAAAGTCGGTACATTTTTTAATATGGGTTTTTGCGAAAGATAATATTCGATCATTTTAGGGACAAATGCATAGACTACTTTGTCATCAGCTACCCCCGCTCCTAGAGCATTGGCTAGTGTAACGTTTCCTCTCTCGCAGGCTCCGACAAGACCCGGCACACCGAGCATTGAATCTTCTTTAAAAACCGTTGGATCTATAAAATCGTCATCAATACGTCTATAGATGACATCAACTTGAACTAAGCCAGTTGTTGTTCTTAAGTATACGATATTATCTATAACGATGAGGTCACGACCCTCTACAATTTCAATTCCCATCTCTTGAGCCAAAAAAGTATGCTCAAAATAAGCACTGTTATAAACACCGGGACTAAGCAAAACACAAATAGGGTCAGATTTACGAACTGGAGCCACAAATTTTAGGGCATCGTGTAACATTTGAGGATAATGGTTAACAGGTCTAACATTCATATCCCTGTAGAGATTAGGAAAAGAACGTTTCATGACTTCTCTATTCTCAAGGACATAAGAAACACCAGAAGGACATCGTAAATTATCTTCTAGCACAATATAGTCACCATTATGATCTCTAATAAGATCAGATCCGCATATATGGATATAAATATTTTCTGGCACGTCTAAACCTTTTAATGCAGGCCTATAGTGCTCTGCAGACTTGACTACGTGCTCGGGAATAACTCCATCACTAACAATTTGAGCATCATGGTAAATATCATGAAGAAATAAGTTAAGTGCAGTAACTCTCTGAATTAATCCGTGCTCTACTTTTTCCCATTCATTAAAAGGAACAACACGGGGAAAAGGATCAAAAGGAAAAATTTTTTCTGTTCCTTGGTGATCACTGTAAACGGTAAAAGTTACTCCATGCTCTACAAAAGCTCTATTAATTGAATGCTGTTTTGCCTTAAAGTCTTTACCCGAAAAAGAGCTAAATATATCCTGAACTAAACCATAATGATTCCTTGTTCGAAGATTTTCTTCGTTGTTTATAAACATCTCATCAAAGAAATTGTCTGTATGATATTTATCAAACATGATGGTTCAGAATACTGAAATTAAAAAGATGGTAGCTTTGTAAAATAATTTTTACGCAACTACACAGGAGCTATTGCTATGCCAAACAGTGTTAGAAAATTATGTTTTCCTAATATAGTTATCAATTTAAAACCTTCATTTTACTCAATCCCAAAACCAATTAACATAGGCATCAGGAGCAAAAAACATCTGCGCAAGGAAAATCACTAGACCAATAATCTGAAATAAAAAATAGATACTTAAGTGCCGTAATTTTGCCACAATAAAGCAAATTAGAATAATCACTGGAGAAACAAAAACAGTAAAAAAACCAAGTATGGAGAGATACCATCCTTGAATATTCACATGAATAAGTAATGGCTCAGGAAAACCTCTAGTACCAATAGAAGTTGGCCAACCCTCGAGTGTATAGTACATGTGAACTGCAACTGAATAAAAAAGAATAATAGCAAAAGCGTAAGGAACACACGCAAACAAATGCCACTTTTTCATCTACATTTATGTTAGCATTATTATTAATATGGAAGAAGCTTATTAATTGATAATACCTTCAAACAACTAGCTAAAATTGATGTACAAAAAAGTTTTTCTTCTCTTATTAATTACAACAACAATAATAAAAGCCGATGATTGGCCAGGTTGGTTCGGACCAGACAAAGATGGCGTTTGGAGAGAAGACGGTATTTTAGAGAAATTCCCTGACGATGGGCTAGATACTGTTTGGAAAACTAAAATTGGCAGGGGTTACGCAGGACCTGCCGTAGCCAATGGCAAAGTCTATGTGATGGATAGACAAATGGATAAGGGTTCAAAATCTCCTGAGAATCCTTTCTCAAGGGTAACGATTCCAGGCAATGAAAGATTAATTTGTTTGGACGCTAAAAACGGTAAAGTCCTTTGGGAAAAATCATACGATTGCCCATACTCAATTAGTTACTCAGCCGGACCTAGATCAACACCTCTCATTAATGAAAATCTCATTTATACGATTGGATCCGAGGGAAATCTGTTTTGTAGAGATACTGATAACGGAGAAGAAATTTGGTCAAAAGACTTCAATACTGCTTTCAATATAAAGACTCCGACTTGGGGCTTCTCATCAAATCCTTTAATATATGAAGACCTTCTGATATGTCTAGCCGGAGGAGAGGGAACAGTCGCAGTAGCATTTAATAAATCCAACGGTAAAGAAGTCTGGCGGTCCCTAACTGCGAAGGAGCCTGGGTACGCTCCACCAGTAATTATAAATCATAACAACAAAAAATTTCTAATCATATGGACACCTGATTCAGTGAATGCACTAAACCCAAGAACAGGTAAAGTAATTTGGACTATTCCGTGGCAACTTCGTTATGGACTAAGCGTGTCGACTCCACAGTTAGCAGATAATATTCTTTTTCTTTCTTCATTCTACAATGGTTCAATGGCTTTGAAAATGATTCCAAATAAGGAACCAGAAATTATTTGGAAAACAGAAAAAGTAAGTGAAAAAAGAACTCAGCACCTCAATGGTATCATGAACACTGCCGTTATAACTGAAGGTCACATTTATGGTGCGTGTAGTTATGGTGAGTTTCGTTGCCTGAATCTCGAAAGTGGTAAACGAATATGGGATTCACTCGATCCTGTCGGACTAGAAAGACCCTCTCGATGGGGAACAGTTTTTGTCACTCCACATAAGGATAGATTTTTTCTATTCAGTGAAACTGGAGACTTAGCGTTAGCAAAAATAGATTCGAAAGGCTATCACGAGATTAGTCGAGCTCATTTGATAGAGCCTAATGGTATTGATATGAGGCAACGGAAAATCGTTTGGTCTCACCCTGCGTATGCCATGAAGTCATGCTTCATTAGAAATGATACCGAATTAATCAGGGTTTCTTTAGCGGCAAAATAGTTCTTTAATTTATATCTTTGAGGGGTCAATAGCTTTGTAATTACCTCCAAATCTCTTGGATATATCCTTAAGAATAGCTTCTCCAATGCCTTTTACACTGATACAATTGACCTTAGGTAACTGACCTCTATAAATCTGTTTAGCCTCTTGAAAAATAAGGTCTACGATAGCACTGTTCCCTAACTTTTGACCACCCTTAGAAGTTCCAGGCGCCCCGTCAGCGATTAGAAAAACAGAACTTGGTTTTTGAAGAAATGCCGCTACCAAGGCGAGATCCATTCTTGAACCACCGCTAGTGCCTGAAAGTGCCTTAATAGAGTCAGGCATAATCGGAAAATATGAAATGCCATTGTTATCTTTACTCTTGGCACCCCATTCTGAAGTCCTGGTTCTGTCAAATGAGCCGCCCCCTTTCTTGTTAATAAAATAGGCCTTCATCCAATTTTTTGCACGAGCAATGTTACTTGCATTAGCAACAACGGGTTGAGAATCGAACCCATCACAATCTTTACCAAAACAAATAATACTGAAACGAACATTGGGAGATAAAGAAGACAACGTTTTAACGATCTCTCTTCTCAAAGCTGCAATACCTTCGACTCCACAATTATTATTCATACTGGTGGAAGTATCAATTACGAGAATGATTCGATTCCCTCCACCACTCGTACCAAAAAATTTGGCTCCGCCCCTTCCATCACCAAAACCACCAATACCAAAGCCATCTCCAAAGCCACTTCCAAAAGCTAGTGATTCAGTAGGAACTGTCACGTCTGGTAATATTACAGAAGAAGCATTAGTCGCTGTTATTAATGGAGAAATCGGCCTAGAAGGTGGAGACGGCTTTTCATTCGTGACCTTTTTAGCAAAAGATTTTTTTTCAATTTGTTGTGTAGAGTTCTGAGCCCCAGCTTCAACAACCATTTCAATTTGTTGATCCTCAAAATGAACAAGGACTATCAACGCAAGAATGATAAACAAGATTACATGAAGTAATACAGCAACTCCAAGAGATAAAAATTTCGAGTTCTTTTGCCCTCCTTCGTTTATGACTTCATTTAGACTTGGGTCATAATCATGATTTTCAACTATCAGTCCAGCATCAACTTTGTTGAGTGGAGATAGTTTTTTTGTTGGAGCTCGATCCATTATTTTAATTTACTCTCAAGGATTATAAATACTAATCCCTTTTAAATAATAACTTAAAAATCACCACTTTTATTAGGAATTTTTTTTGGATTTAAGCTAATAACTCTAAATCTTTTCTTATTATAATCTTTTAAAGACTTACAGGAACTGGCTCCATCAATTAATTTATCGTTAGTCTCATTAGACTTTACCTGGTGCTTAACATTTCCATCATCGCTCAAAACGTATAACTGCTTTGAATTTTTAATTGGAGCAATCGCCTCTGGGTTTAGCTTTGAAAATGTCATTATAGTCTTAGGATTCGTTTTTATACTTCCACTCCAAGAGTAAATCGACGAATTACCTTCTCCAGAGATTGATCCAGCTAT
>MDSV01089659.1_pt1 | contig 11267 bp, 10 predicted proteins | sample 810851 | NCBI WGS metagenome assembly MDSV01 (sample SAMN05326640, study PRJNA326480) | marine metagenome | isolation source: seawater | place: Atlantic Ocean: North East | collected 2012 | reverse complement strand
GAGAAGGACGAGAGTTTCGCAGCCTCATTGGGAAAGTACGACCTGGTCAGAATGGGCTCCTCTCTGAAGGCCTGTGTAGTAGCTGAAGGATCAGCCGACCTCTATCCACGCTTTGGCCCAACTTCCTGTTGGGATATCGCGGCCGCACATGCAGTAGTGATAGCGGCGGGCGGCCTTGTTCTAGATCCCGAAGGGAAAACACTCGACTACGACTTGGTTGATGAGATTCTGAATCCCCACTTCCTTGTTGCAGCAGATAACCGTTGGAACGAACTATGGGTATCGAACCAAAACTAATCCCAATCATCCTCAGGCGGCGCAACCCACCAATCCGGGGCGTCTACGCCATTTAGTACCGTGTCGTATAGAACGTTGCCTAACGCAGAAGCACGAATAAATGACATACAATCAGAACCACTTGAATCACAAATTCCTTCCTCAGGAATGGTGGAACTCGACTCAACCCCATCCATTACAGACACTACACTGAGTGTTCCAAGAAACAACACATCTCCAACAATCTCATACTTGTACACCACAGTATATGTTATTGTATCCATCTCCATACCTGAGGTGTCAACTCCTTCATCCGACCCATCAGCACAATCTTCCATTCCATCATTGACCCAATCTCCAGGCACCTCTTCGCCATTATCACAAACAAAATCATCCGCTAGGAATGACATCTCAGCATTAATTGTCAAACGATCACCATTCGAGGTCCAAGAAATATCAACCCCCTCATCCTCATCAGGAAGCCCTTCGTAGATATTAGTCATGCCACCATCAGCAGTAAACTGCGCTCCACTCATCTCATCGTCTTCATACCAAATACCCACTATTGGGTTTTCAGTATCTTCATCTCCAGTACATCCACTGAGAACGGACACACCCATGAGAAGAGTGATGGCAATTACTACGGTTTTTCGGAAATTCGGTTTTTTGTAGAACATGTCTAACATAAATCGAGGCATTAGACACCAGTTTAGAGTATTTTCCGTCGTGGATATTTCTTCAAACTCGATATCATAACCAATTTGAGATGTCAAATCCTGTTAATTCTGTAAGAACTGAAAGATCTTGTCGAACTTCCTCTCGCATCTGGATCATTTCCGATTCACTGGGCCCCCCTCTTTTCTCTCTATGACTACTGAGAACCGGCATCTTGTACACATTGATTCCACGACTCTGCAGAGAGCTGACCAGAGGGCGCTTGACAATTCCCGGAATCAGAGACGCAACCCCCTTGAACACTGTTCCGAATAGTGTCAACGGACGCCTATCGCCCGCCGTATTGGCATTCCGAACTGAGTCAAGATCGAATTCGAAACCATCGAGATTGAGGTGCGAAATTACCTCGGCCAAGACGGCCTTGGGGGCAGACCTCATCTGTTCGGAATCAATCAGAAGGAAACGGTCACTAGGAAACAAATCGAACCATCTACTCAGACTAGCCCCATAGAGAGAATCCGAGTGGAGTCTATCATCGAGCCAAGCATTAGAGAAGGTAGACCAATCAGTTCCATTCTTCTTATCCTCCTCAGTATCTAGAATCATATTCCAATGGCTCAGAGTCCGGCCTACAGGCTCCCTGAGACAGACAATGAAACGGGCTTCAGGCCACCACTCTAAGATTCGACTAGGTGACACCTGGCAGGCAAGTGTGTGTACCGAACAATCCAGATTGAACCCACCTCCTTTGAAGCAAGATGAATATCGTTCCCAATTTGGCAATCGCGTATCACGGCCAAAGGTACCTTTGTGTGATGCTACCTCATTCGGCTCCTTAGGGTCTGACACACAAATACCGGGGTGCTGCTCTAAGGCACTGGCCAACCAAGTCGTTCCAGATTTAGGGGCTCCTAATAGGAACGCACCAATCTCTGGAAGCACTTCCCCCTCAACTGACACATCACCCCCTTGACACCTCTCGATATAGGATGTGCGCGCCCCCGTTGGAGTGAAATAGGGAACTCTTGTCGCACGGCCCACAATGACGAATAGAGTCGTATGGTTCACTGGACTATCTGGCGCAGGCAAGACCACCATAGCGATGGCTGCAGCCGATCGCTTCGGTTGCGAGGTTTTGGATGGAGACACCATCAGGGACTTCTTCTCGAACACCGACTTCTCTAGAGAGGGTCGGGAGAGACACCTGCTAGGTGTTGCCAAGATGGCCAAGATGATCTCAAAGCACACAAATGTTCTCTGCTCATTCATCACTCCCTACGAAGATGTTCGACTAAAAATCCTCGATATCCTACCAGAAAACGCAATCATGGTGCATATTTCGACATCACTCGAAGTCTGCGAAGATCGCGATGTGAAGGGACTCTACGCCAAGGCGCGTACCGGCGAAATCAGCAACTTCACAGGCGTTACTGACCCCTTCGACCAACCAGAATGCGCACATCTTACACTCGACTCGAGTGGTGGAGAGGGAAAGGAAGTAGACGACTTGGTCGACCAACTAGCCCACCTCTTCGAGAGACCGAAGGCCGTTCTAATCCCTGGTCGTTGGCAACCTCTGCATGTCGGTCATGAATGGTTAATTCAACAGGAATTGGACAAAGGCAACCGAGTTGTGGTAGGAATCAGAGATACCCCTGTTAGCGAGACAGATCCTTATTCCGCTCAGACTCGGAAGCGCATGATTGAACATCGCTACCAGGGCGAGGATGTTGAGGCATGGATAATGCCAGACCTCGAGGCTATTTCGTATGGGCGCAAAGTCGGCTATGATCTTCGAGAAGCTACAGACATACCCCCACATGTGTTTGAAGTCTCAGCGACGGGTGTACGAGGCGGCAACCGAGCCAATGTGTCTGAGAAAGTCATGGAATTCATGATTTCAGAAGGCATCTGGGACGGCGAGTAACCAGCAGACATAAGTCTGCAAAAGCTCTCCCTGATTCATGTTCCAGAGCATCAAATCCCGAGATGGCCGAATCTTGGATGTCCTAGTCGCCGGCGACACAGAATCGAAGACAGCACTAGTATGTCATCACGGAACGCCTAGTGATGCTTCGATTTGGTCAGATTGGCATCAGGATGCATTAGAGAATAATCTCCTTCTTGTCGCAATCTCAAGGCCTGGGTATGGCCTATCGGACCGCAGCTCAGGAAGGACAATTTCAACCGTTGCAGCAGATGTCGAAGATGCTCTGGACAACTTAGGGGCCGATAAATTCCTCACCGTTGGTTGGTCAGGGGGCGGTCCCCATGCTTTGGCTTGCGGTGCGTTGATTCCAGAGCGTTGCAAGGCAGTCTCATCACTAGCAGGAGTTGGTCCGTATGGCAGACCCGATCTAGACTTCCTAGAGGGCATGGGTCCAGAGAATGTAGAGGAGTTCGGCATAGCACTTCAAGGAGAGGCCCCACTTCGAATTTGGATGGAGGAACACGCAGATGCGTACCGAACCATCAGCGACAATGAACTGGCATCAGCATTGGGTGGCTTGGTTCCCGAAGTCGATGTCATAGCCCTGAACGAACAAGGATTGGCATCAGTTTGGGCCTCAAGCATGCGCAGGTGTTTCACCAATGGTTGGGATGGTTGGATAGATGACAATCTAGCCTTCTGCTCGGAATGGGGTTTCGAACCCTCACAAATCACCGTACCCGTGACTATCTGGCAAGGCGATTTGGATCTCATGGTCCCCTTCTCCCACGGTGAGTGGCTCCTCAAACATATTCCCACAGCCAAACCAAGGCTCGAGAAGGGACACGGACACCTCTCATTGGTTGCTGATCGCAGACAGGCCATAATTGATGATTTGATCTCTAATCTCTAATCGATTCCTGCGACGGATTCATGGCTGTCGGACATTTCGAGTGGTTTGATGGTAGTCGATCGAGCGGAACTGCAGAGGATGGCCCAATTGGTCGAACTCAATCGTGAGAGGATGCAGACCATCGAACAACAAGTTCGCCAATTGGAAACTATCAGGATGGAACAGATTCAGGCCATAGAGGCCCTACGAGCAATTCCCGAGGAGGGAGCTGAGGGAGCCATGATTCCATTGGGTTCTGGTCTACAGATAATTGCAGATATTCCTGCCGAAGCTGGTGCCGTGATTGATATTGGTAGCAGAGTTCAGGCTGAGAGAACTAGAGAGGAGGCCGCAGACATACTCAGCAAGAGAGGTGAGGAGTTGGTAGCAGTCATCGACAGGCTTCGCCAAGAGTTTGACGAGTTGGAAAAGGCAACAGTCGAGACTGCACAGAAGTTCAACGAGAATGTCCAAGGTCTCGCACCCGAGGAACTCAATGCGCCTGAGCCCCAAGCAGAGCCCCAAACCTCCCAAAAGACCCCCCGACGCAAGAGAAAGAGGGGAACCGAACTAACACTCGACGACTGAGGCTAAAACATGGGCTTGTTCGACCGCTTCAAGAAGCGCTTCAAGAAAAGCTCGAAGGAAGAAATCTCAGTCGATGAGGATTCGGCCGAGGCAAAACAGGCGGCCGAGGAAGGAGCCCGAATGAGGCAAGACATTGTCAAAACCCGAGAGGCTCCTATAACTGCAATACCGACAGAAGAGCCAGGTGACGAATGGGATGAGGACGACGACACTGTACCCGATCCCTTCGCTGCCCCCCCTAGAGATCGCAAAGAGAGAAAGAAAGCAGAGAGAGCCGCTTCCTTAGAGCAGGCCGAGAAGCCTGAAGAGCCCAAACAAGGAAAATCTGTACCCGACCCTATGCAATCTACGACCGGACGCAAATTAGTCCCTAGTGGACCCGTGGAGATAGAAGTCGATTTTGGTGATTCTGCAACCAAGACCGGGGGCCGAGTAATCACGGCTAGTTCCAAATTAGACTCATTACTGGAGGAACTTGAGGAGGAACTCCTCACTTCTGATATGGCCCACAGCGCTGTTGAGGAAGTCATATCGACATTGAAGGCCAACTTGATTGGGACCAGACTCACTGGGGTGAAAAAGCTCGATATTGTACTAGAGGAAGCACTCCGAAACACTCTGTTGAAAATTCTAGAATCAGGCTACTGGGACTTCGACCAGACTGTCAATGCCTTCCTCGATGAGGGCAGACCAGTTGTAATCATGATAGTTGGTGTGAATGGAACTGGTAAGACCACAACCACAGCAAAGATTGCCCACAGACTTTCTTCTCAAGGTAAATCAGTAGTCCTAGCGGCTGCTGACACCTTCCGTGCAGGTGCAATTGACCAACTAGCAACTCACGCCGATCGTCTAGGTGTACGTTGTATACGCAGCCAGAGAGGTGGTGATGCTGCGGCAGTCTCCAGAGATGCTGTGGACAGCGCCAAGGCGAGAGGAGAAGATATCGTTATCATCGATACTGCGGGTAGGATGCAGAACAAGACCAATCTGATGGAGGAGTTGAGAAAGGTACACCGAGTCACTCAGCCCCATTTGGTGCTATTCGTAGCCGACGCTTTGGCGGGTAATGATGCAGTCACCCAAGCAGTGGAATTCCAGCGTATACTGAGCTTTGACGGAGCAGCCCTGTGCAAACTTGACACCGATGCCAAGGGAGGAGCCGCACTCTCTATCGCACATGCAACTGGCAGACCAATCGTGCTAGCAGGAGTCGGGCAGGGATACGAGGACTTACTCGATTTCGACCCGAAATGGCTCATCGATACAGTTCTGGGATGATTCCACTACTCGTGACCGCGTCGTTCTTGAGTCCCCCCCCACACGTCGGTACAATGTCGAGCGAGGAGCAACCATTGGCACTGGTTGTTGTGGGTAATGCAACAGTAGAAGGACGCCTTCGCAGCATTCTGAAGAATCAGGGCTGGAGGACCGAGGCCTGTGGAGATGGAGACAAGGCGGTGGACGAGTTCGTCAATCTCCGCCCCAACTTGGTGTTCCTGTCTCTCGATATCCCTTCGATGGACGGTCATCTAGCGGCATTAGAGATGAGAGAGACAGACTACGATGCGAGGATTGTGATAGTAAGCTCCAGACAGCGCATGTCAACGGCTCGCAATGCAGCATATTCCGCCGGCGCCGTAGCAGTCCTCGAAACTCCACTTACTCAATCAGTGTTCGATGAGAATTGGGCGTCAATGATGGGGGAAATTCCACCCGCCCCTGGACTTGCCGATCTCGATGAACTCTATCCCGAAGCGGATGAGCCAGTGATGCCCCCCCTACCAATGCCACCGGTGATGCCGCCGATGCCCGAAGCAGTGGTGATGCCCGGAAGCGAGTTGGGGGAGGCAGAGCCCGAAGAGAAGCCGAAGAAAAAGCGAAAATGGCTGAGAAAAATTCTTCTTTTGTTGGTGTTGGTTGTTGCCGGAGCAGGCGGAGCACATTACGGTGGGTTAGTCGATTTGACCGAATATATTCCAATGCTGGAAGAATATATTCCTTGATTATCTATTGAGAACTCATCTCTCGTTCAACGCAGACCAAGTTGCATCCGCATAGGCCTTTGCTGCGGCAGTAGTATTGTCTGACTTGTGGATACCCGAACCCACGATTACCGCATCGGAGCCGGCCTTGATGGCATCTGAGGGGTGCCCGTACCTCTGTCCGAGGACACCCTCTTCAGCAGATAGATTGACTCCGGGTGTCCAGATCATCTTGCCCTCGCCGACTTTCTCTCGCAGAGATGAAATCTCATCGGGTGAACTACCGTTGCCAATGTAACCCATCACATGCGGTGATGCCGCACCAGTGACAATCGTCTCGTCGGTGTAACTGTCTGTTAGCAAATTACCTCTGCTTGACATCTGTGCGAGCAGGAAGATACCTCCGATTCGCTGCACTTCGTCCCAACCTGCCGCAATACCATCGACAATATCTGGGCCTGAGACTCTGTGTGCGGTGACAATATCTGCCCACGAGCGAATATCGTAAATACCACCCATTTGTGTTTGTGAGACCCTACCGATGTCAGCAAACTTCCGATCTTCGAACAAAAGTAGCCCATGTGCATGAGCCGCTTCTACGACCTTCTGCCAAGACTCTGTAGTGTAGTCTTCTACCATGTCGATATGGGTCTTGAGGGCGGCTATGTGGGGGCCGACTTGATGGATGAGCTGAACCAATCCTTCCGTATTGTCCAAGTCCGCGGCCAGCACGACCAGAGTCTGCTTCTCAACGGCCGCTTCCATGAATCGATGTGATAGAGGATGTGCGGTGCTCGACCACCTGCTACCCCATACATCCGCGGCTTGCATCGAACCATCCCGCTGCCCCGCCTATCTCAAGGCTTTCCCCAAGTCAGACCGATTCAACCTGAGGCGTAAGCCGCTTTGTTCATGGACGGGCGACAACCGTCATCCGGTATGGGGTCGCTCCCTGTTCATTCAGTTCAGGTGACTACCAAGGACATGGAGGGTCTTCCCGACGCGAGAGGAGATGGTGTTAGAGGAATACTATCTTCCGATTACGGTATCGATGTTGGACAAGTCAAGGTGACTCTGGGTTATCTCATCAAGGCCGATTTGCAGCTCGAGGAATTAGAGAAAACAGTCTACGATTTATTCGCTGACCCGATCATTGAGCACGGAACCTGCTCAGGTAACCTACTCGACTCGAACGAAATATTCCCCGAGCCTCCCGAAGCCACAGTCCAAGTCGGTTTCAAGCCAGGAGTAACCGACAATGCCGGGCAGGCCGGCTTAGACGGCCTGACAACCCTCTTCCCCTCTCTAGAAGAAGCACAAGTAGCTACAACTCGTACCTACATGTTTTGGGGTCTGCCCGAGAACACGAACGCTGAGCAACTCTCTGCCCCACTTCACAACCCTATGATCGAGAGATGCGTGGTGGCCAGCAAGGATGAATGTGCTCAGGGTGATTGGCAGTCCTTACCTTTCCCCGACAGACCTCCAGCCGACTTCGCCGAGCCAGCCATAGTCGATCTTGAAGTGAGTGATGAAGAACTTCTCAATATCAGCGAGACGGGGCTTCTCGCGCTCAATCTGGAGGAGATGAAAGCAATCCAATCTCATTACAGAGACCCTACTGTTAGGTCTGCAAGAGAAAGCCTAAACCTCCCTCCAGAAGCTCCCACAGATGCGGAACTGGAATGTTTAGCTCAGACCTGGTCTGAACACTGCTCACACAAGATATTCGCGGCAAAAATCACCCACAAAGACCTCGAAACAGGCGAGCAGTCAGTCATTGATTCGCTATTCAAGACACACATAATGAGGCCAACTCTAGACATCCAGAAAGAAGTCGATTGGTTGTTGAGCGTATTCCATGACAACTCTGGAGTAATCGCTTGGAATGATGACTGGAGTTTGTGCATGAAGGCGGAGACGCACAACTCCCCGAGCGCCTTGGATCCATTCGGTGGAGCGATGACTGGGATTGTCGGAGTCAATCGCGACATTCTCGGCACAGGACTGGGGGCCCGACCAATCGCCAACACCGATGTGTTTTGCTTCGGTCCTCCTAATTTTGACGGCAATATTCCCGCGGGCCTATTCCACCCTTCCAGAGTTTTCCGGGGCGTCCATGCGGGCGTGCGTGCAGGGGGTAACGAGTCAGGTATCCCTACAGTCAATGGAGCAATGGTGTTCGATGAGCGCTACATCGGCAAACCACTTGTCTACTGTGGGACTGTGGGTATCATGCCCAGGGTATTGGCCGACGGCCGCGAGAGTCACGACAAGACCCCCGAGGCGGGCGATGTGATCTACATGGTTGGTGGCCGAGTTGGTAGTGATGGAATTCACGGAGCGACTTTCTCAAGTCTTGAATTGACCGAAGAGAGCCCCTCTTCAGCAGTTCAGATTGGTGACCCCATCACCCAGAAGAAGATGATCGATATGATCATCGAGGCTAGAGATGCTGGATTGATTCAAGTCATCACCGATAACGGCGCAGGAGGCCTTTCCAGCAGCGTCGGAGAGATGGCTGAGTTAACTGACGGAGCGGAAATAGATCTCTCTGTAGTTCCTCTGAAACAAGCCGGTCTTTCGCCGTGGGAAATTCTCGTTTCGGAGTCCCAGGAGCGCATGACTGTGGGAATCCGTCCTTCTGACTGCGCTGAGTTCGAAAGGCTCGCTGTTCTTCATGAGGTCGAAGCGACAAACATTGGCATCTTCACTAATTCAGGGGCTTTCGTCGTTCGACACGCCAATACTCCAGTGGCCCATCTTCCAATCTCGTTCCTGCACGATGGTTGTCCTCAGTTGGACTTAGAATCAGAATGGGAACCCCCCGTTCACCAGCAGATGGTACCACCAGAGACAGATGCAGAGGGGATGGGAGACATCCTGAGTCGGTTGTTGGCCAGACCAAATATCGCCAGTAAAGAATTCTGGGTTCGCTCTTACGACCACGAGGTCATCGCTCAGACCGTAATCAAACCGTTCTGTGGTGTTGACCACGATGCTCCCGGAGATGCAGCAGTGATCGCACCCATCCATGGTGGCACACAAGGTGCTGTAATATCGAACGGGATTGCTCCGAGATATTCAGACATCGATGCCTATTCGATGGCTGCTGCATGCGTCGACGAGGCTCTACGTAACGCGGTTTGCGTCGGTGTCGACCTTGATATGATAGCTGGCCTAGATAACTTCTGCTGGCCCGATCCTGTAGTTTCGGAGAAGACTCCTGATGGACGTTACAAGCTCGCCCAACTCGTTCGCGCGAACCGCGCCATTGACGATGTCTGCAGGGCTTACCGCCTACCTTGCATAAGCGGCAAAGACTCGATGAAAAATGATGTGACGATGCATGGAGAGAAGATTAGTGTCCCACCAACTCTTCTGTTCAGCTTGATTGGTAATCACAACGATGTCCGTAAAGCTGTCTCAAGCGACTTCAAACACATTGACGACCATATCTTTCTGCTTGGTGAAACTCATCAGGAACTCGGTGCTAGTGAACTCGCATACATGTTCCGAGATGAGTGTTCAGGAGGTATTGGTGGGAGGGTGCCCACAATTGATGCAGATCGTAACCTTGCAATGTACAGGGCCTTGACCGAAGCAATGTCGCAAGGGTTGGTGGCCAGTGCCCACGACTGTAGTGATGGTGGCCTTGCAGTCGCACTTGCAGAATGCTGCTTCGGTTCTGGTACAGGCGCCACCGTAGATGTTTCACAACTCGGAGCCAATGACTCTGAATTGAACTCAATTGGAGCTCTATTCAGCGAGAGTCTAGGGCGCATCCTAGTCAGCATACAACCGGAGAACTCTGAAGCATTTTCTTCTGCTATGGAAGGACACGCCTGCCACAGACTAGGTTCGGTAGGTAAAGACGACATCATCTCTATCTCAAATGAGACCTCACAAATTTTGAGCGCATCGGTGTCAGAGTTGAAACAATCATGGCAAGGCTCTCTGGGGGGTGGCTCACAATGAGTGCCAAGCCTAGAGTTGCCGTTCTGTCCGGATTCGGAATCAACTGCGAACTCGAGACCATGGCGGTTTTTGAGATGGCAGGGGCTTCATCTGAGAGAGTCCATGTCAACCGTTTCGTAAGTGGAGAGACAACTCTTGCAGACTTCGACATCTTGGCTGTTCCCGGGGGCTTCTCCTTCGGCGATCACTTGGGCAGCGGACGCCTAATGGGCAATCGTCTCCGATTCGGATTGAGGGAGCAAGTTAGGGAATTCGTGAAAGCGGGTAAGCCGGTAATCGGAATCTGCAACGGCTTTCAGGTTCTAGTGAAAATGGGTCTTCTACCTGGTGATTCAGAGGTCAGCCTCACCCAAACCGCCTCTCTAGCACTCAACGACAGTGGTCAGTATGAGAATCGCTGGGCTACGCTAGAGTTCGACCAGGATAGTCCCTGTATCTGGACCAAAGGAATCACCCGCATGCGAGTACCCGTGCGCCATGGCGAGGGTAAGTTCGTCACCGACGACCCAAACCTCCTCGATGAGTGGTCTCAATCAGGCCAACTGGTGGCTCGCTATGTCGAACCAGATTCGGTCTTCCCCAGTGCCAGTGACGAAGTTCTACCATACCCGGTCTCGCCAAACCAGAGCTGGCGAAACATCGCTGGAGTATGCGACCCCTCCGGTCTTGTGTTCGGTCTGATGCCGCACCCTGAGGCCAACCACTCCACTTGGTTAGGGGCCACATGGTCACGCGAGGACGAAAAGCACGGTGAAGGAGAGGGCATGACAATTTTCCACAATGCAGTTGAATACGCTGCTTCTAGACTGTAGGATAGCGCCTTATCCTTATACCTCTACGCGATGTCGTGTCTACCTACAACAAGGACGCAAAACGCTCGGGTTCGATGGGCAAAGAAGTCAAGATCACTGTAGAAAAAAAGTTTGACTCCGGGCTGTTCAAG
>MDSV01212198.1_pt1 | contig 11268 bp, 12 predicted proteins | sample 810851 | NCBI WGS metagenome assembly MDSV01 (sample SAMN05326640, study PRJNA326480) | marine metagenome | isolation source: seawater | place: Atlantic Ocean: North East | collected 2012 | reverse complement strand
TAAATTTAAATTTAGTGAAGTCTGAAAGAAAAAAAATATTTAATGAAAAGAAAAAAAATATATTGGCTCTTAATTCTATTTTAAAAAATAATTATTTATCACCTAATCAAGCTAAGAAATTTGATATTAAGATTGCCATGGATGGGGTCAAAAGATCTTGTTTAGAGATTATGGGTCAGCGAAAAGTAAATATGGCAAAAATAAGGCAAGTATTTCAAGATATTCCTAGTTTCCCAAGGTCTATAGAAAATCAAGTTGTAACAGATGCCCATTATATGGGTTACCTCGAGAGACAAGATAGAGATATTGAGTCTTTTAAGAAAGATGAGTCTGTTATTATACCCGATGGTATAGATTATGAAAAACTAAGTGGTTTGTCTAATGAGATTAAGAGTAAACTGGTTCAAGTAAAGCCTAAAACACTTGGTCAAGCCATTCGTATAGATGGTGTTACACCTGCAGCAATAATTATTCTTCTTTCACACATAAAAAAACTTAGGTATAAAGCTACTGCTTAATGCAGCAGTTTGAAGTTATAAATATACTCAAGAAAGATCTAAATTTTACAGATCAATCAATTGAAAAGTTAAAAAAATTCAAAGAACTAGTTCTTAATGAAAATAAAAAACATAATTTAATCGCTAAAAGTACAGAAAATTCTATATGGGGCAGGCATATCCTTGATTCTGCACAATTAGTTAAATTTATTGATTTTAAATCCCATATTTTAGCAGATTTAGGGTCTGGAGCAGGATTTCCTGGAATTGTTATAGAAATATTTAACAAATATAAGGATTTTCACGTGAAATTGTATGAAAAATCTCCAGTAAAAAGAGAATTTCTGAACCAAGTGATTAAAAAATTGGAGCTAAAGGCAGAGGTTCTTGGAGATGTTAACGACTATCGCATTGATGCAAACATTATTGTGTGTAGAGCATTTAAAAAACTAGAGGAGGTAATACAAGTTTCACGTGAAATCAGCAAAAAACCATATAAATTAATGATTCTAAAGGGTCAAAATGCACAGGAAGAAGTAAAAAGATCTTTCAAAACCAAAAAATACCCTTATAAATTGGAGACGAGTATGACAAATAAAGATTCAAAAATAATCCTAATGGAGATTAACGATTAAATGTCAAGCACAAACATATTAGCAGTCATAAATCAGAAAGGTGGTGTTGGAAAAACCACCACAGTAATAAATCTAGCAGCTTCACTGTCCATTATGGGTCAAAACAATTTAGTAATTGATCTAGATCCACAAGGCAATGCAACAACTGGATTAGGAAAAAGTAATAATGATGAAGATAAAAATGTTTATAATCTTTTAATTCAAAAAATTAATATTGAAAATGTAATTCAAAAAACTGAGATTCAAAATTTAGATTTAATAGGTTCACATGTTAATCTTTCTGGTCTTGAAGTCGAAACTGCTAATGATTCAAACAGGGCATTTGTATTAAAAGCAATTTTAAACTCAAAAAAAGATGGGTTATTAAAAAAATACGACAATATTTTTATAGACTGCCCACCGTCTTTGAGTTTACTAACTATAATGGCATTAGTAGCTTCGGATGAATTGTTAGTACCCCTTCAAACTGAGTTCTTTGCGCTAGAGGGTATTACACAACTTGTTAAGACAATTGATCGAATAAAAGAAAATTTAAATCCTGCCCTTAAAATTAGAGGTATTCTTTTAACGATGTTTGATAAGCGTAATAAACTCTCTTCTGAAGTAGACAGAGAAGCCCGAAATTATTTTAAAGAAAAGGTTTATCAAACTGTAATTCAAAGGAATGTTCGTTTATCCGAAGCTCCATCACATGGTTTACCTTGTGTAGTTTATGATAAAAATTGTGTTGGCAGTAAATCTTATTTTAAACTTGCTGAAGAATTTATCAAAAACAAATCTGTGGAAAGTGCTGCATGAGCTCTGGGAAAAAAAAAGGTCTCGGCAGGGGTTTATCTGCTCTTTTTGGAGACGAAAAACCAAAAAATGAGAGTAAAGCTTCACTTAATTCTAATTTAATTGCCATTAGTGACTTAACCCGTAATCCTTATCAGCCAAGGCAGAATTTCAAGGAAGATAAACTCGAAGAATTAGCTAATTCTATCAAAAAAAATGGCATAATTCAGCCAATTGCTGTTCGTCCTAGTAAAGTTGCGACTGGTAAGTACGAAATAGTAGCTGGCGAGAGAAGATGGCTTGCTGCACAAAAAGCTGGTTTACATACTATACCAGTAACAGTTTTGGACTTAAGCGATGTCGAGTCCCTAGAGGTAGCTATTGTTGAAAATATTCAACGCGATGATTTAAACCCGATAGAGGAGGCTAGAGGTTATAAAAGATTAAATGATGAATTTAAATATGACCACGAAAGTATTTCAAAACTAATGTCTAAAAGCAGAAGCCACATAAGTAATACATTAAGGCTTTTAACCCTACCAAAAGATATTATTTCCATGCTAGAAGAAGGCACATTATCTTCAGGTCAAGCTCGACCCTTAATTGGCATATCCAATGCATCAACAATTGCCGAAGAAATTGTTTCTAGGAATTATAGCGCTAGAAAAGTTGAATATTTAATCAGAAATAAAAAAGGAAACAATAAAGAAAAAGTTATTGATAAAAATATTTTAAAAACTCAAGAGAGGATAGAAAAAATTCTAGGCTTAAAAGTTAACATTATAAATAAAAAAAATAACTCAGGTAAGATTACTATAGAATACAAAGGTTTAGATCAATTTGACTTAATTTCAGATTTACTCACTAAGCATTAGCCAAATCACATATATCAATAACAAGCTTTCTCAAGAGGACCTCTTTATTAATTATAGCAGCAGTTTTAATTTTTATTTCTAAAGAGTATGTTTCATTTAACATAAATTTTATTTTTTTTTCTGTCCATTTTTTAGCTTGATCAGCGAAATTTCTTTTATCTTTCCAAAAAATTGGTGGTTTAAGATTGTTTACAGCTAAATCTATATTTTCTTGCTTCATTTTTCTTACTTCCAATAGTTCATTCAATTTTTTATTGATAGAATTTAAGTAAAAAATTATCTTTTCCAACTCTATAGCAGTATGACTTAATAGTTTGTTCGTTTTTAATTTATTTCCTAAAAAGGCCTCATCTTTTAGTTTGGTGAAATCATCATTTTCTTGAATATTTAGAAGCTTTTCTAGTTTCTCTTTATCAATTATTTTGTTTTGAAAGCAAGAAATTATTTTGTTTATTTCATTATTTAATTTTCCTCTATCTAAATTAGTACTATTTAATATTAAGCTAATGTTGTGGATCGTCAATTGCTTGAAGCCAGCTAGTTTTGTTTGTATTATTTTTTTAATACTTAATTCATTATCTTCATAGCAAGGAACGGCAGCGCAAATTTCAGATTTTTCAATAAAACTTCTCAGTTTGGATTTTTTTTCTAATATGTCTGCAAATAAATAGATTTTATCTTTTTTTGTATTATGAATCTCAGTTATAATGTTAAATATTTTGTCATTAACGTTTTCAATAAAAAAAATTTTATTTTTTCCAAATAAAGATATATTTTGTATTTCTCTTAAAACTAAATTTTTATCTTTTATTATTTCATCTTGTACAAATCTTAAAATTTCATAATTGTTTTCATTTTTTTTAATACTCGATTTAAACTCATTTTTAAGCCCTATGTTTACTCCATAGAATAATGCTATGTTTTCTTTGAGTATGCTGAGATTATTTTCTACTTGATAACTTTTATAAATCATTTACTTCTTTTATTAACTTATCAAAAATATCTTGAGTAATTTCATCAGTTAACATTTCTATTTCTCTTTTTTCATTGTTTAGCGTCTGAGAATATTGCGTCGCAGTATCATAAACTGAAGATCTAGATACTGTAAAAGATTTTTTTGATGTAGCCCCCACTTTGTTAAAAATGACCGAAGCTGAAATATCTATTTTATATTTTGTAATTTCATTTTTAATATTTTTTTCTTTAATAGTTTTTGTTTTAATTGACCTGATTGCAAGATCTAAAAGTTTTTCGCTGTTTTTAGCTGCTTTAAATGAAAGTCCTCTTTTTATTTTATAATTAATTCTTCGATCTCCCTCAATTTTTAACTCTGATATTCCAAAATTGCTTAAGATTGATTTATTTTCTATTTTAAAACCACAACTAGTCATGATTATAAATGTCGCTAAAACTATATAGATATTAAATTTATTCATTGGCTAGGAATTATGTAATTCAAAATTTTATTTTTAACAAAGATAGTCTTTAAAATTTTTTTATTATCAACATATTTTTTAACTTTTGAGTCTTTAAAGATTATTTTTTCTAATTCTGTTTGAATTAAATCCTTTTTTACTAAAATTACATCCCTTGTTTTACCATTAACTTGAACTGCGATTTTTACCTCTTCAAATATATCTTTTCTATTGATAGTTGGCCAATTATCCGTTGATTTACAATTAAATAATTCTAAGCATTCGTGAGATAGATGTGGAGCAAATGGCATCATAATTTTCATTATTTTAATCATATTTCCAACTAAGGACTTATTACTTATTTTTTTATTAACAATATTCTTCAAATAGTTATACATTTCATAAAATAATGCTATTGCCACATTAAATCTAAAGTTACTAATTGAGCTATCAATCTTATTAATAAAATTATTTATGTCTTTTTCAAATTTTTCTTCTACTGCTTTTTCGTTTATAGTCTCTCTTCTTGTCGAGATAGTATAATTAAGATTCCAAAGTTTTTGTAAAAACTTATTTGCAGAGACGACCCCTGTATCTGACCACTGAATATCTTTTTCCGGAGGGCTATCAGATAGTATAAACCACCTTACGGAGTCAGCTCCATATTTTTTTATCATCACTTCAGGATCTACAGTATTCTTTTTTGATTTGGACATTGACTCTTGTGGACCAACTACCACAGGGCTTTTATCCTTCTTTTTAATTACAACATTATGACCTACTTTTTCAATTTCTTCTGGATACAGCCAATCTCCTTTTTGATCCTTATAAGTTTCATGACAAACCATTCCCTGAGTAAATAAATTTTGAAAAGGTTCAGAAAATTTCAAATTTTTTTTACATTTATTAATGGCTTTTGTAAAAAAACGAGAATATAGCAAATGTAATATCGCATGCTCGATACCCCCAATATACTGGTCAACTGGCATCCAATAGTTGATTTTATTTTCATCGAAGGGAGACATGTTATGATTTGGAGAACAAAATCTTAAAAAATACCAAGAGGAGTCTACAAAAGTATCTAAAGTATCTGTTTCTCTGATGGCTTTTTCTCCAGTAGATTTTTGTTTAGTAATCTTCCAAGTAGGATGATTATCCAAAGGATTCCCATTAGAATTAAGATCTATATCTTCCGGAAGCTCTATTGGAAGCTCATCTTTTTCAACAGGCACAACCGAACCATCTTCGAGGTAAATCATCGGTATAGGACATCCCCAATACCTTTGTCTTGAAATTCCCCAATCTTTCAATCTGAATAATGTTTTCTTTTTTCCTATTTTTTGTTCCTCAATCTTTTCAATAATTATCTTCTTTGCACTTTCGACATCGAGTCCGTTTAAAAAATCAGAATTGATTAGGTTCCCTGTTCCTGTAAAAGCTTTTTCAAGTTGAGTTTCTTTTTTTTCATCAGAAACTACTTTTAAAATTTCTAGATTATATTTCTTTGCAAAATCAAAATCCCTTTGATCATGGGCTGGGCAACCAAATATTGCCCCAGTTCCATAATCCATTAAAACAAAATTCGCAAAAAAAATAGGTAATTTTTTTTCTTTTATAAAGGGATGTTGAGCAAATAATTTCGTATCAAAACCAATTTTTGGTGCGTTAGCTAATGCTTCCTCCGTAGTACCTGTTTTATCACATTCAGATTTAAACTTTTTAAAATCATTGTTTGTTAAGAAGTTTTTACTTAAGGGATGATCAGCGGACAACGCTATAAAGCTAGCTCCAAATATTGTGTCAGGTCTAGTTGTAAAAACTTTAATTTTTTGTTTATCGTTGAATATTTCGAAATTAAGTTCACAGCCAAAAGATTTCCCAATCCAGTTCTTTTGCATTAACTTCACCTTTTCTGGCCAGCCTTTAAGAGTGTCTAAATCATTTAATAATTCGTTAGAAAATTTAGTAATATTAAAGAACCATTGAGATAGTTTTTTTCTTTCAACTGGCACATTCGATCTCCATCCCTTTCCATCAATAACTTGTTCGTTAGCCAGCACCGTCTTTTCTTTTGGGTCCCAGTTTACATAAGTTTCTTTACGTGAAACAAAACCTTTTTCATAAAAATCTATAAACAATTCTTGCTGGTGTTTATAATAATCCTTATCGCAAGTTGAAATTTCGAGTTTCCAATCTATTGAGAGTCCAAGAAGCTTAAGTTGATTTTTCATAATTTGAATATTTTGCAAAGTCCATTCTTTTGGATGAAGATTGTTTGTTTTAGAGGCGTTTTCTGCAGGCAAACCAAATGCGTCCCACCCCATAGGATGTAATACATTGTAACCATTTAAGTATTTGTATCTAGCTACAACATCTCCAATTGTATAGTTTCTCACATGTCCCATATGAATTTTTCCAGAGGGATATGGAAACATTTCTAAACAATAAAACTTTTTGCCATTTTCTCTAGACAGAGTTTGCTTTGAGAATTTATCTTGCCATTTTTTTTCAATAGCTTGAAAATTTAATCTTTCCATATAGAAAATTTATTTTTTTTTACTTTTGTCTCTTTGCTCTAATAAAGCTGCCTCTCTTAAGATAGTAGATTTAAGCTCCTCATCGATTTTAGAATTCTTGAGAAGAGTTATTTTACAAGATTGATTAGATGCACAAGCCTTTTTATGGACAATAACTTTTATACTATCACTACGGACTTCATTATTTAAAAAACGAAGAGTAATTTTTATGGACTCATTACTTTGATTGTTATCAGAGTACCAATCTGAAATAATCATACCTCCAGCATAATCCACTGTTGTCATCGGAATGAAATCTAATATTTCTAGTGAAGCTCTCCACATTGGATTAGAGGTGCTAAATTCAAAGTTTGTTCCTCTTTTACCTATAATATTTCCTAACGAAACTCCTCTTCCTTCTTCCACATTTTTTCTTGCTCGCTCCTGAGCATTAACTGGAGTTTTTCTAAAATCACCAAATTTATTTCCACAACTTGTTAAAAAGAGTGAAAATAATAGAAAAATCTTAATAAATTTAGCAAAATTGAACATATTTTATCTACAAATAGCATTGAAGGGTAAATATTGCTATTTATTTGATGATAGATGCTCCTAATTTGTAAGATTATATTGATTAAATAAGCCTAATTAGTACTGTTGCTAATATGCAACAATAGTCAAAAATAGTAGTATATATGGCAAATTCAGATGGAATTGAAGTATTTGGAGTAATATTTTGTCTGCAAGTTAAATTTTAACTTAAACAACAAAGGAAAAATATGAAAATAATCAAAACATTAATCGTTATGTTATCTTCAGTTTCTTTATTTACATCAGTTAACGCAGGTGAAGTAGGTGTAAGCGGTACAGCAAAAGCTACTTACAACATTCAAAGCGGTAAAACTAATGCAGGTAAAGGTCTAGGTATAACTAACGAATTAAACTTTACTGCATCAGGTGAAACTGATCAGGGTTACACATGGAACTACTCTATGGAGTTAGATCCAGGTGCAACGACTCCTTCAGGGTCGACAGATACGTCACCAGGAAATGCACAAAACGATGATACTAAATTAACACTAGGAACTCCTTACGGAACTTTTGGTGTATTTATATCTGAAGGCGGATTAGACGTAGAAGACGCTGCATCTCAGTCAGCTTACTCAAGACCAACTGATATGGGTGATCCTTCAGGAACGAGCGATAACTATACAATCGACTCGTACAACAACGTACAATACCACACACCAGCAGACATGTTACCTTTCGGTATCACAGCGAAAATTGCTTATGCTCCGGATCTAGACGATACGGCAGCAGGTTCATCAGGCAATAACGGAGGTGCTGTAAGTACAAAATCTAGTACATTCGCAGGTGAAAACGCTACTGAAATTCAAGTTAAAGCAGCTCCAATCGACGGTTTAACAATTGGTGCTTCTTACTTTGATTTCTCTCAAGACGGTGTAGCTAAAATGGACCAAAATGCTGAGTCAGGTGCATACTATGCAACATACTCACAAGGTGCAGTATCAGTAGGTTACTCTCAAGCATATAGAGCTGAAAGATTAGAAACAGGTTCTATCGTAGCATCTGATAAAGCTTCAAACATCGACTACTATGACCAAACTAACTACTCAATAGCTTTCGCAGCTAGCGACGACATTACTGTGTCATACGAGAATGAAACTTCAGAAGCTGTTAAAGTACAATCTGGAACGACAAACGTAGAGCAAAAATCTACAGGTGTTCAGATTGCATACACAATGGGTGGAATGACGTTAGCATTAGCACATAACTCACACGACAATAACGGTTATGTAACTGGTGCAAATGTAGACCAAACATTGTTAGCAGTAACTATGGCGTTTTAATTAGTTATTTAAAACAACTTTAAAAAAGCCGGCTAAATATTTTAGCCGGCTTTTTTTTTACTTCAGATAAAATTACAAAAGAGCTGCAATTAACGTGCTTAATTTTATTCAAGTTTGAAAATCTTATGCCTCCAAGAGGGGATAAATGACAATTTTGAAAATTTTTTTTTAACAAATTAAATCTTATTAGACCTAAAAAATCATTTTTATAAGGATAATTCGTTTTGAATAATCTAGACAAAAATATATTAGTACATCCTTGTCTTTCCTTAATAGAAATCTCTCGAAAATTATGTGCTGAACCTATAACTTTAAATTTACTTGAGATGTATCGATTAAATTTTAAGTTTTTGTTGTTGGCTGAAATATATATTCCATCTGACCCAACTTTTAAAGCAAGTTTTAAATCATTTGCGATAAATAATTCAATTTTTTTATTTTTACATGCTGCTTTGAATTTATAGAGGTCGTCAATTTTTTCCTTTGTTTTGTCGTTTCTATAAATTATTATGAATTTATTTTTCTTTTTTATATTATTTAGTTTAATATCCTTGGTGTTTTCAATAATTAAGTAGTATTTTTTTTTAATTATAAACATATGAGCAACATATTAGATAGTTTTAACAAAATAAAATTGAATATTGATAATTTGAAGCCTGAAAGAGCTGTAAAAATTGTTGCTATTAGCAAAACTTTCCCATTGAGTCATATAAAACCATTAATTGATTACGGTCACGATCATTTCGGAGAAAATAAAGTTCAAGAAAGCATTTCTAAATGGAGTGAAATTAAAAATTTAAATAAAAAAGTTAAACTCCACATGGTAGGTAAATTACAAAGTAACAAAGCTAAATACGCTGTTGATATTTTTGATTATATTCATTCTCTTGATAATCAAAAGCTTGCAGATATTTTATCAAAATCCCAAATTAATAATAATAAAAAACTTAAATATTTTATTCAGGTTAATATTGCAAATGAAATACAAAAATCTGGTATTCCTGTGACCGAGTTAGATGCATTTTATAATTATTGCGTAAATGAAATCAACCTAAACATAATTGGATTAATGGTAATACCACCTAATGATGATAATTTTAAAAAATACTTTAAATCGATGAGTGAATTGAACAATTCATTGGCATTTAAGGAGCTCAGTATGGGTATGTCTGCAGATTATATAGATGCTGTTAAACACGGCGCTACATTTGTGAGAATAGGAAGTTCTATTTTTGGCTCAAGATCTTAATTTTGGTTTTAAGTTTAAGATCTTTTACAATTTTTAGCAACGAAGTTTTGTTTATTGCTACGCAACCTTCTGTCTTTTTATAATTTTTTTTTGCCACATGAATAAAAATCGCGCTTCCCTTATTTTTTTTAATTGGATTCATATTGTAATCTAAAATTAAAATAATATCGTAAATATTATCTTTTCTAAAAAGTTTTTCATGGCTTAATTTAAAAGGAAGGCGAACTAATTGATTGTATTTATCTGATCTAGGGTCGTCACACCAAACCATATTTTTAGTAATATTAATTTTATTTAACTTTGTATGTAAATTTTTAACTCTATCTTTCCTAAATAGCACAAACTTAATTTTAAAAAGTCCTTGAGGAGTGATTTTATCACCTTCTTTTCTTTTATTTCCAATACCCCTTTTACCTAAGGCACATTTTACTTTATACTTGCCATAATTAAGATAATTTTTATTAATTGTAATATGCATCGTATTAATGTTTTTATTTATGGTCCCGAGTCATTTTTATCTACACTAAATGAACTAAAACCTTTTTTAAAGTTTTATCCTCATACAAAAAAATCAAATATTAATTATGATATAATCTTATTTCATGATGAGGTTCTAGAAAACAATGAAATAAAAGAATTAATCAAACAAAGCAAATCTCTAAAAATATGTATTTCTAACAAAAAGAAAGTAGGTAATAGATGGGATGCACACATTAAACTTCCAGCTACATTAAAAGAAATAAACTTTACTGTAGAAAAAACCTCGGCACAGAAAAAATTCAATTCAAACTCCTCGATAATAGTTAAAGATTACCTATTAAATAAAAATGAAAAAAATCTGATAAAAGATGATATTTCAATTATTCTTACAGAAAAAGAGATACAACTTATTGAACTTCTTTTAGCTAATTCAAAACCAATTTCTAAAAATATTATTTTATCAACTGTTTGGAATTATTCTGTGGATGCAGATACTCATACAGTAGAAACGCACATTTACAGATTGAGAAAAAAAATTAGTAAAGCTTTTAAAGATGATAAATTTATTATCAATAGCAAAAACGGATATTGTTTATGAAAAAAAGAAATACAATTGCATTTGATTTGTTTACAAAAAAATATCGAAAGAGAGTCATAAAGCCTAAAAAAGGAAAGGGAAGTTTTAAAAGAAGAAAAAAATAAATTAATTACTTAGTCTAGCACCAATAATCTGAATTACTTTTGAAGACATTTCTGTACCAATTTCTAAACTTTCTTTAGTAGATTTATTGTTAATTAAACCGTGAAAAAACCCCCCTGCGAATAAATCTCCCGCACCTGTTAAATCTTTAATTATGAGGTTATTCTTAGCAGAACATTCTACAATTTCATTTTTATTTATTGCTATTGCACCTTTGCTTCCACGAGTGACAACAATTAACTTATTTATCTCTTTA
>MDSV01176456.1_pt1 | contig 11268 bp, 10 predicted proteins | sample 810851 | NCBI WGS metagenome assembly MDSV01 (sample SAMN05326640, study PRJNA326480) | marine metagenome | isolation source: seawater | place: Atlantic Ocean: North East | collected 2012 | reverse complement strand
TTGATACCAATAAAAAGAAAGAGATTAAAAAATATTATATCAACTGAAATTGGTCTTAAACCAAAAAGTATTAATGACCTAATTTCATTGCTTAAATCGAGGCCGAAGGATCTACAAAAAAAAATTAAAACAAAGAAAAATATTGCTAAAGTAAAAAAAAGTATTGAATTTGAAAAAAACCTAACTAATTTTATTCAATCTTTTCTTAAACTTAAAATATATGATAAAAAAAATTTTGTTAATTTATTTTATTTACCAAAATATATTTTGTCTGAATTGAAATCCTTATTATTATTTAGAGGATATTCCCTCTTTAGATTTTACAATCCGCTAGACAATTTCCTTCTTAAAAAATACAAAATAAAAAAATGATCTTATTAATTTCACGAAATTTTTTAAAAAGAGACCTCAAGAGATTTTCACCTAATACTTGGGATAAGTTTATTATTTTAGATGTTTCGAGACTTGTAAAAAAGGGAAAAATTGCTGGAAAATTTAAAGATAAACGGATTATTGAAATTTCAAGCTTAAGTGGACTTCTATCTTTTTTGAAAAAAAATAAACATTCGTATTTAATAGATAACACAAACAATACACTTAAAGAATTACTAATCAAATTAATGATAAAATCGCACAAGATAAAGTTTATAAAACATTTTGGAAGTTTAAAACCTGAAAGTTCTTATATAAACAAAAAATTTAGTTTATGGCTTTCATTAAAGAAAATTTTACTTTCCTTTCTTTTAAGATATATACTAGATATTGTTTTGATAAGTGGACTTAAGTATAAAAGTCTAGAAATTTACTTAAAAGGTAGAAAAAAATTATTTTTTACGCACAGTTTTGATTACAATAGTTATCTAAAGTTAAATGGGGCCAATAAAAATAAAGATAATATCGTTTATTTAGACCAAAATTTTACTAACCACCCAGCTTTTGAGATCAACAAAACTAAACCAATCACTAACAAATCCTTTTACTATAAATTAGAAAATTATTTAATCAAAACAAGTAAAGCGAATAAATGTGAAGTTAAAATTGCCCTTCATCCTAGTGCTGAAAAAAAAATAGCAAATTTCAGTAAAAAATTTAAATGTTATTTTGATAAAACTGCAGAGTTAGTAAGAGACTCTAGATTTGTAGTAGCGCACTACACTACTGCAATTGCATATCCGGTATTGTTAAATAAGCCAATTACTTTCCTCACATCTGAGGAACTAATTTCGAAAAGACCTGGAAATTTAACAAAGGATTTGTCAAAGGAACTTGGTTCTAAACTCATTAATATTGATAAGGGAGATATGCTAACTTTAAATAAAAAAATTAATAAAAAAAAATACAAAGATTTTATTAATAATTATATTAAACATCCGAAGTCTAATAATAAAGATACATGGCTATCACTAAAAAAAAAATTAGTGAACAAAGATTTTTAAATTATGTATTTTTTATTAAAAAAAATTTGGTAACTTTATTGAACAAAAAAAATGATTAACGAATATTTAATTGCTATTTATTTATATTATGGTAATTTATTTTCTCACTTACAAAATAATGGATATAAGCTTTAATCATAAATATTATAACAAACCATTTTCTTATTTAGTATGTGAAGATTTTTTAAGTTCAAATGATCAAGATCAAATAATTGAAGAAATTCTTGATTTAAATAAATCTTTTGATGTAGAAAAAGTAATGGGTGGAAGATATCAATTTAATACAAATCTTTTAAAAAAGAATTCTTTATCAAATAAACTTTACAATTATTTTAATTCACCAAAAACTTTCAGGCAAATCAAGAATATGTTATTTCTTGATGAAAAAGGTCAATCAAAATTTTATACGAAGCAAAATTTTGAAAAAATGATTAAAAATACTAAAGTTAAATCTAAAATGAGCAAATTTTTACCATTTTTTTTTAAAAATAGTTTTTTTTTACACATGGATTTTTCTGTAGCAAAAAAAGGTTATTTCAGAGAACCACATCACGATAAGAATACTCGGATAATAAACTTTTTGTTATACTTAAATACTCTTGAAAACAGTGGTGGTGCATTAGAAATTTACAAGTATAAAAAAAATAAAGATAATTATTCCCAGTTTCCTAAACTTGACGATGTTGAGTTAGATAGTAAAATTGATCCAAAAGGAGGTAAATTGATTGTTTTTTTATCTTCCCCAGATTCTGTTCATGGAGTTGAAAAATTTTATCCAAAAAAAGATGAAAAAAGATTTTTTATTTACGGAAGTTATACATCTTTTTTTAGAGTCGAATGGGAAACAGACAACACTATTTAGCCTATAAATAACAATGAAAATTTTAATAACAGGCTCAGCAGGATTTATTGGTTTTCACCTTTCATCCAAAATCCTATCCAAAGGATTTAAAGTTATAGGGATTGATAATCTTAACAGTTATTATGATGTTAAACTTAAAAAAGATAGGAATAACATTCTCAAAAAAAATAAAAATTTTATATTTAAAAAAGTTGATATAAAAAATTATAACGCTTTAGAAAAAATATTTAAAAAATACAAAATTGATATTGTTATCCACTTAGCGGCCCAAGCAGGTGTACGTTACTCCTTAAAAAACCCAAAATCTTATATCGATAATAATATTAGCGGTTTTTTTAATATTCTAGATATATCAAAAAATTTTAAAATTAAAAAATTTATTTATGCTAGTACAAGTAGTATTTATGGGACACAAAAAAAATATCCATTAAAAGAAAAATTTGAAACAAGCAATCCAATTCAATTGTATGCAGCAACAAAAAAGTCTAATGAAGTTATAGCGACCTCCTACAATCACCTTTATAAAATAAGAACCATAGGATTAAGATTCTTTACAGTTTATGGACCTTGGGGACGACCCGATATGGCTTTATTTAAATTTACAAAAAATATTTTAAAAGGAAAACCTATTCACGTATATAATCATGGTAAACACTCAAGGGATTTTACATATGTAGATGATATTGTAGGTGGTATCTTTAAAATTTTGACGTCAAGAGATAAAAAAAAAGTTAATAGCATTTATAATATTGGTTATGGAAAAGAAATACCATTATTAAAATATATAAGATTAATTGAAAAATATTTGCAAAAAAAATCAAAAAAGAAGCTAATGCCCCTACAAAAGGGAGATGTCATTAAAACTCATTCGGACATAAGATTAATAAAAAGAGATTACAGGTATATACCCAAAACAACAGTTGAAAATGGAGTAAAGAACTTTGTTGAGTGGTATATTTCATACTACAAATAAAATGAAAAATGATGTTTTGCTCTTAATCGATTTAAGCAAAAACTACAAAAAATTTGAATCAAATAAATCTTATATCTACTTAAATAGAGGAAACATAAATTTAGAAAATTGTAAGCAAATAAAATTAGATTATTTAAACCTAATAAAGAAGAGTTCCTACAATACGTTTCTAAAATTTTTGAAAATTACCTTTTTTAAAAAAAAAAGAAATAATTTTTTTCATAATGAACTTGAAATTATGAATTTAAGAATCGATAGGTATACTTTTATAGATAGAATTATAAATCTAATTTCTATAAAAAAATTGATTTTGAAAAAAAAAATAAAAAAAATAAAAATAATCTCTGACAATACAACTACCTTAAATATTTTCGATGATTTAGGGTTATATATAGAAAAAGTGAACCTATCCAAAAAAAAAATAATTTTTAATTTAAACAAAATTAAGATTACTAAATTTTACATAAAAACTATTATTTTACTTTTATTTGTAAAGTTGATGGGAAAACCAGTTGCTATAAAAAAGAAAAGTGAGTTTTTTATATCCATATACCCCAATTACTTTTCATACGGTAAAAAAAATTTTTTTGAAAAGGAAAGAAATATTTGTAATTTTTTACTTACTGATGAAACACATTTAAATGCTAGCCTTATAAAGTTGATTAAGAATTTAATTATAACGAAAAATAAAAAAATATTGAATCTTGAACAATTTATTAAATTTAAAGATCTTTTTAAATTAGTTATTAAGAATTTAAGTCCTTTTAAAAAATATGAAAATTATTTTCTAAATAATTCAGTTATTGACGGGATGAATTTCAAAAATGAGATTGTAGATTTATATAATAAAAGTATGATTAACAGGGCTAAATTAGAAATATATTCAAGTGCGATACCAAGATTTTTAAGCGCATACGAAATAAAAATGATAAATCTTTATTTATTTGAATACAACTTTGGTTTTTTCTTAGCTCGAAGTATAAGGGAACATTCAAAAGAAATTAAAATTACAGGTTATCAACATGGTATTTTTTCTGATCAATTAACATGGTTTGATTTGATACTATCGTCAAAATATAAAAATATATATTTACCTAACTATATTCTAAGTTCAAATAAATATAGTTTGAAAGATTACAAATCAAAACTTAATAAAAAAATATTCTTTAAATTAAAAAATAGTGAAAATCAAAATTTTTTGAATTCAATAAAGATAAAAAAAAAATCAAATCGGATTTTAGTTCTTCCTGGAACTCACGACATAAAAGATATATATTATTTTATTAAAAATAAGTACCGTTTTTCCAACAAAAAAATTTTTTATTTTAAACTTCATCCAAAAAATAAATTTAATTTTAATGAGGAAGAAAGATTAAAAAAAATTGAAAATTTTCAAAACTACAGATTTTCGGATGTAATTATTTCTCAAACTTCTTCTTTAGTATATGATTTTCTAAACACAAAAAAAAAATTTTCAGTTATCGATTTTGATTATAGAAGAAATCTAGTTTCGACAAAATTAAAGAATAAAATAAATTTTATAAAGCTCTAGATAATATCGAATTTAAAGGTAGATATAATTATTATGAAATCAGTACAATAAAATTTATTAAGTATAAAAATATTTTATCTTATCTTTTTTAAAAAATATTTTTGCTCTTTTTAAATCGTTTTTAATATCAACTGAGAAAGAGTTTGATTTTATTGTGTTTGAACCCAATTTAAAACCATTTTCCAATGCTCTTAATAACTCAATTGACTCTATTTTCTCAAAGTATGAAGTTTTGAGTTTTGAATAATTTACTAAAGTTTTATAATTAAAAACTATAACTGAAAGGTGTTTTTTTAAAAAATTGTCTTTTAATTGGAAAAAACAAGGTGAGTCTGATCTTGTCATCCATAGAATTTCATTTTTGTTATTAACTAGTAATTTTACAATGTTTTTTTTATTTCTTAATTTTATATTAATGTGGGGAACAACTAGATCAAACCTCCTTTTTAAAAAAAAATTTATAGTTGCATCGATATCAACAGGATTAATAAGAGGCTCATCACCTTGCACGTCTATAACAATATCTTTAGTTTTAAGCTTTAGTTTTTTTGCTGCTTCAGCAATTCTTTCAGTCCCGTTATTGTGAATAGACTTAGTCTTAATAAATTTGGCATTATATTTTTTGCAAACATCGATTATCTTATCAGAGTCAGTACATACAAAAACCTCATCTTTTAATTTTGATAAACATGATCTTTTGTAAGTATGTATAATCATCGGAATATTCTCGATATTCATAAGAGCTTTAGCGGGTAATCTTTTTGAGTTTATTCTAGTTGGTATTAAAATTACTTTTTTCATCAAAATCAATATTGTCAATTTTTTTTATTATTTTTTTCATTAAAGTTTTTTTTATTAATTGATAAAGTAAAACCATAAATAAACCATATTTTTGTAAGTAATGTTACTTATAGTTTATTAATAAGTGTTTATCTAATATTAATAAACAAAATACAAATATAAATTAGATATGAAAATAGCATTTATTACTGGTGTTTTTTTTCCAAGGGCTGGTGGTGCTCAAGTTCAAGCGCACAATATTGCAAACAGACTTACTAAATTAGGAATAAAAACAAGACTATTCTTATTCAATAAAACAAACATTCAAAATAATAATTATGAAATAATCCTACTTAAAAAGTTTTTGTTTAATTTAGTATTTTTTTTCAAATACTATTTAAATATAAATATTAATTTTTTGTTAAATTCATATGTTTTACAACTAATTAATAAATATAAAATAGACATATGGCACTTCAATTTTCTAAATTTTAAAAGTTTAATTTTGATAAATATTCTTAAAAACTTTAATCAAAAAATAATTGTTACATTTCAAGGTATTGATGTACAGGTTGATAAATCAATTGGTTACGGTTATAGACTTAATAAGAAATATGATGAATACTTAAAACAAACTCTTTGTAAAATTGATAAGTTTAGTTATTTATCAAATACAATTAAAAAAGATTTATTAGAACTAGGCATTGATGAAGAAAAACTTGTTTATTTTCCGAATTGTGTTGACATTGATAAGTTTCAAAAAACAAATGTAAAAAAAAACGTTAATAGAAAATTTTTAAACTTGATAACGGTTGCAAGATTTGCAGAGAAAAAAAAAGGGTTTGATCTTGTACAAAATATTTGTGCTAATTTAATTAAAAATAATATCAATTTTAAGTGGAAAATAATCGGTGAAAACACACATTTTTTACATCAAAACAATTTTTTTAAAAATAACAAAAATTTATTTGATATATTAGATAACATTGAAAATATTGATGAGGAATACTTTCCCCACACAAATTTAATTAAACATTATAAAAGTGCAGATTTGTATATAAATTTATCGAGGATTGAGTCTTTTGGTGTAACCTATATAGAGTCTCTCGCATCAAAAGTACCAATTATATCATTTAGCAGCAAAGGTAGTGACGAGATAGTAAAAAATGAAATAAATGGTATCTTAGTTAATCAAGGTGACATCGTAAATTTTGTTGATCAAATTTGTCAAATCAATAAAAATAGAAATATTATCGATAATATGAAAAGCAATTGTTTAGATTCAATAGAGAAATTTGATTTAGACGTGAATATAAACAGGCTGGTAAATATTTATAAAAAATTAAACTAGAGATTTTTATATTTTGAGAAAAAAAAATAAAATAATTATATTTGACCTAGATGGTGTATTAATAAACTCTCTTCCAAATATGAGAAAAGCTCTTGGGCTTACATCCAAAAAACTTTACATAAAATTATCTTTTGAAAAATATAAAAAATTTCTTGGACTGCCATTTGAAAAAATTTTAAAAAAAATGAAAATAAAAAATGATTATAGAGAAATAAAAAAGTGTTATGAGTATTTTTCATTAAAATATATTAATAAAATAAAAATAAAGAAAAGTTTTTTAAGGGAATTAAAAACTCTAAAAAAAAATTATTTTTTGGCAATTTTTACCTCTAAAAGTAAAAAAAGAACGACTAAAATTATAAGTAAATACAAACTATTTGATGATTACATAACAATTGACGATGTAAAAAGAGGTAAACCAATGCCCGAAGGACTTTTAAAAATTGTAAAAAAATTTAATATTCAAAAAAAAAATGCGGTATACATCGGAGATAGCATTTATGATTACCAATGTGCTAAAAAAGCAAATATCTTATACTTACATGCGAAATGGGGTTACGAAAGATCAAAAAAAGCAAATAAATTTTTAAAGATATCAAGTTTTAATGAAATAAAAAAATTTTTATAAGAATTAATGAAAAAAAAAATATTTTACTGGTCACCCTGCTTAAATAACGTAGGAACCATAAAATCGACAATTAACTCTGCATTATCCTTGAAAAAATATGATCAAAATAATGAGGTATATATAATTAATGTATGTGGTGAATGGAATGATTATCTTGAAATATTTTCAGATAATTCTATTAAATTTTTAAATTTAAATTTCAATTACTTCAAATTTCTCCCAAAGGAAGGTTACATTAAAAGTAGATTATCATACCTTTTGATATACATATTATCGTTTGTGCCATTGATATCATTGATAAAAAAACATAAACCTGACATAATATTTTTACATCTTATTACTTCCTTACCCTTAACTATCCTAAAAATTTTTAATTTTAAGACAAATTTTGTCCTAAGAATATCAGGATATCCAAAATTCAATATAATAAGAAAAATTTTTTGGAGATCAATTTCCAAAAAAATTATGTTTATTACATGCCCTACTTTAGATTTAAAAAATAAGCTAGAACAAATAGAAATATTTGATAAAAAAAAATTATTTTTCTTACCAGACGCTATTATCAACCTCAAAAATCTGAAAAGAGAAAGAAATTTTGATATTAATGATAGTATTCCAAAAAATAAAAAAATAATTCTATCTGCTGGTAGATTAACTAATCAAAAAAATCATAGCTACTTGATAAGTGAATTTGCGAAATTTTCCCTCAAAAATGATAAATTTATTCTTTTAATTTTGGGTGATGGAGAAAAAAAAAATGAGCTAGTAGAATTGGTAAAAAAAAAAGGAATTGACAATAGGGTATTCTTTATTGGTTTTAAAAAAAATATTTACGATTATATGCGGAAGTGCGATGTGCTTGTAATGTCTTCTCTTTGGGAGGAGGTTGGTTTTGTTATCGTAGAGGCAGCGTTATGTGATACTTTTGTTATTTCAAGCGATTGTCCCAACGGCCCAAGAGAATTTTTAGATAATGGAAAAAATGGAATTTTATTTAAAAGTAATACTGAAAATGAACTTTTAAAAAGTTTTAAAAAATTTTCTACTATGGAAAAAAAAGAAATTTATCAAAATAAAGTAAGATTAAAAAAAAATGCAGAAAAATATACAATTTTTCAACATTATTTAAGATTGAATAAAATTCTAAAAATTTACGAACAAGTAAATTAAGATTTAAATAACTCTAAATACATTTTTAAGTTTTTATTATAGCTGAACCTTTTTAAAGATTTATATGAATTCATCATCATTTTTTGACATTTTTTCCTATTCAAAAAAAAATATTTAATTCTTTTTTCCAGCATTCTATAATCACCAACTTTAAATAGTAATCCGCCTTTGCCGTTTAATAATATTTCTTTTGGACCAGTTCTGCAATCACTTGAAATTACAAACTTTTTTAATACTAAGCTTTCTAGCAAGACATTGGGAAGCCCTTCAAACTTTGAACTTAAAACAAATAAATTTGCTTGTTTCATTAATGGATAAGGATTATCAAAGTAATTATGAATTTTTATATGTTTTTCAAGCTTATGAGTCTCAATATATTTCTCTAGTTTTTTCCTTAACTTTCCTTTTCCAACTATACAAGCCTCAAATTTAATATCATCTTTTAAATTATTTAAAGATTTAAGTAACGTTATTTGATCTTTTTGATCTGTAAAACGACCAACATTAAGTATTCTTAATTTTTTGTTAGATTTGAAAATTTTAGCTGATTTTTTTTTTGATTTATCTAAAATTTCATCTCTATTCAGCGGATTATAAATGCAAATTGCATCAATATTAAATTCTTTTTTCAAATCTTTTTTAAATTCTATACTATTAACTAAAATTTTATCCGCCAACTTTAGTCCGACCTCAAATATTTTTTTTTTAAGAAAGTTTTGAGACCATCCGATAGGAGCAGAATTAGATCTTGAAATAATCTCAATGGAAAATAGTTTACAAATCAATATACAGTAAATATTGGCTTGAAAAGACATTACTACAATATTTTTATTTTTAAAAATTTCATTTATTAATAAAATTATTGAAAGGAAATATTTAACTCTCCTACTTAAATTATCCCATAAATTACTTTTAAAGGTAATTAATTTAACTGAATTATTAAATTTTTTTTTATATTTTTTTGAAATTGTAATTACTTTTAATGATTTAATCTTTTTTGCTAAATAGTTACTTACTAAAAACAAATTTTTTTCAACACCACCACCCTCAATCGAGGGCATAAAAATTATTACCTCTTTATTCATTTAGATTTTTTTGACCATGTTGATAATTAATAATAAACAAGATATTTATTTATAATGGAAATACAACAAAAATTATGATGTATATATAAACTATCTATGATTAAAAAATTAAATCTTAATTTTTATGACTCATTATTTGTTTTGTTACCTTTAAGTATAATTTTAGGTTCCACATTATCTTTAATAAATGTTTTTTCGTTAATAATAATTTATTTCTTAAAATATTTTAAAAAAGATCACTTAAATTATGTTATGAAAAATAACACTATAATCTTACTTTTTTTGCTAAATATATATCTAATCTTTAATACTTTAATTTCAGTTGAACCATCAAGTGGCATATTTAGAAACTTTGGTTTTGCTAGATTTATATTTCTTTTTATTGCTATTAATTATTTATTTTATATTAAAAGGTACAATTTTTCCTTATTTAAGATATGGACATTTATTTTTTTTATTGTGGTGTTTGATGTTTATTTCGAAAGATTAAGTGGAACAAATATTTTTGGATTTGGATCAGAAGAGGAGGATTTTGGACCTAGAATAGTAAGTTTTTTTAAAGACGAACCTATTGCTGGGTCATATTTATACGGGTTGTTATTTGTTATAATTGGTTACATCTTTTTATTTTTTAAAGACAAAAAAAGAATGTTTAAAATTTTTCCATTAATTCTATTTTTGCTTTTTTTAATTTCAGTTCTTATTACTGGTGAAAGATCCACTACCATTAAAGTATTTGTTGGATCTTTATTATTTTTATCCTTTTTAGATTATTTCAAACTAAGATTAAGAATATTATTCTTAATAACTTTTATTGGTATTTTTTTTATAGCTATTAATCAATCAGATTATTTAAAAAGACGATATGTTGAACAAATATATAATCTATTTTTCACATCAGAGATAAAAGCACAACAAGATTTGAAATTTAACAAGTATTTTATTTTATATAAATCTGGTTTAAGTGTTTTTGATGAAAATCCAATATTTGGTGTTGGAAATAAGAATTATAGAGTTGAAACTTGTCATGAAGATAAACATGATAAATTTGATTATCATTGCTCAACTCATCCACATCAAATTTATATTGAGTTTCTTTCAGAGCATGGAATAGTTGGAACAGTAATTTCGTTATCTATTTTTTTTATAATAATCTTTAAAATTTTGAGGACAATAATTGATAGTAAAAATTACATTCAAATTGGTGCATTTATATATATTCTAACAAATTTTATACCCATAATACCTAGTGGTGCTTTTTTTAGTGATTTTAATATTACTTTTTTTATGGTTAATTTATCTTTACTGTATGCAGTAAACAACAAAACTAATATATTTGAAAAAAATTAAATTAAGGGCCGTTAGCTCAATAGTAGAGTACTGCATTGACATTGCAGGGGTAGTTGGAGCGTAACCAACACGGCCCACCAT
>MDSV01027584.1_pt1 | contig 11268 bp, 12 predicted proteins | sample 810851 | NCBI WGS metagenome assembly MDSV01 (sample SAMN05326640, study PRJNA326480) | marine metagenome | isolation source: seawater | place: Atlantic Ocean: North East | collected 2012 | reverse complement strand
TATTAAAAATGCACAAAAAAAAGTTGATCAGTGGATAAATGAACATGGTGTTCGATATTTTAATGAGTTAACAAATATGGCCATTCTGTCTGAGGAGGTAGGTGAGGTTGCAAGAATAATTGCCAGAAAATATGGTGAGCAAAGTTCAAAAAATAGTGACAATGAAGATAACCTTGCTGATGAGTTATCTGATGTGCTATTTGTATTAATTTGTTTAGCAAATCAGACAGGAATTGATTTGGAGAAATCTTTTCATGAAAATTTAAATAAAAAAACTAGACGGGATAAAAAGAGACACAAGTCTAATACTAAATTAAAATAGTGTACAGGATTTCAAAACAATTAAAAGACATACAGGGTACTATATGCATTAGTGGCTCTAAAAGTGAATCAAATAGATTTATACTATTAAGAGCATATTCATCTTATTTTAAAATTTTTAATTTATCAGACTCAGATGATACTCATCTAATGTTATCTGCAATTGAATCCAATAAAAAAGAAATTAATATCGGGCATGCTGGAACTGCAATGAGATTTTTAACTTCATATTATTCGTCAATTTCAGAAAATTCAAAAATTTTAACTGGATCTAATAGGATGAAGCAAAGACCTATTTCTATTTTAGTAGATGCCTTAAAAGACTTAGGTTGTGATATCGAGTATGTTGAAAAAAGTGGATTTCCTCCTTTAAAAATCAACGGAAAAAATATATCAAGTAACTCAGTTAATTTACCTGCAGACGTTAGTTCACAATATATTTCATCTTTAATGATGTTGGGAGTTTCTCTTAGAGATGGTCTTAAGATTAAGTTGTCTTCTGAGATTACATCTTTACCGTATATTTTAATGACAAAAAAAATTATTGAGAGAATAGGTGGTATTGCAAGGATTCAAGAAAGGGAAATTACTATTGAGCCATTTAAAGAAAAAATTATTCAAGATCAATTCGTTGAATCTGACTGGAGTTCAGCCTCTTATTTCTTTAGTATTGCTGCCCTTTCTGACTCAGCAAGATTAAACCTCACTACCTTCTTTAAAGACAGTTTACAGGGAGATTCATCACTTGTTGATATTTATAAAATATTTGGTATTGAAACAATATTTGAAGAAGACCAAATTATTTTGAGAAAAAATAAAATTAATCTTCCTGAAAGAATTAACCTAAATTTAAAAGATAATCCAGATCTTGCACAGACTATAATTATAACCTGTCTAGGACTTGGAGTTGACTGTACTTTAGATGGCTTGAATACTTTAAAGATAAAAGAGACAGACAGATTAATTGCGTTAAAAAATGAAATTGAAAAATTTAATGTTGATAAAGTTGAAATAACTAAAAATTCAATAACTCTTGAAAATAATTCAGATCTAAAAAAAGAAGTAGTCATAGAGACATATAATGATCACAGAATGGCCATGTCTTTTGCTCCTTTATCGATTTTAGTTCCAATTACAATTAATAATCCTGAAGTTGTATCTAAATCTTATCTCAACTTTTGGAGTGATTTAGAAAGTCTAGGATTTAATATTTTAAAAATAAATAGATAAATACTTGACTTTCGGTATTTCAGAAGGTTATATTTGCGGTCTTATTTAATGTAAATGAAATTATCTGATTTTGAATATAAATTGCCTGACAAGTATCTAGCCCAATATCCTGCTGCTGAAAGAGATGAAAGTAAGCTAATGCTACTGGATAGAAAAGAAGAAAAAATTGAGCACTTAGTGTTTAAGGATATAATTGATTTTTTCAACGAGGGAGATGTTATTGCCCTTAATAACACTAAAGTTTTTCCTGCTAGATTGTATGGAAATAAAGAAAAAACTGGTGCTAGAATCGAGGTGTTTCTTTTAAGAGAACTTAATCAAGATCAAAGACTTTGGGACGTCTTGGTTGATCCTGCCAGAAAGATTAGAATAGGTAATAAACTATATTTTGGTGAAGATGAAAGCCTAGTTGCAGAAGTAATAGATAACACAACATCAAGGGGTAGGACATTAAGATTTTTATATGATGGCCCATATGATGAATTTAGGAACAAGCTTCAAGAACTTGGAGAGACTCCTCTACCTAAATATATAAATAGACCTGTAGAGCCTCAGGATAAGGATAGATTTCAAACCATTTATGCAAAAAATGAGGGTGCTGTTGCTGCTCCTACTGCTGGATTACATTTTTCAAAGCATTTGCTAAAGAGACTTGAAATAAAAGGAGTTCTTCTACCTGAAATCACTCTCCATATTGGCCTTGGAACATTCAGCCCAGTAGATGTTGAAGATTTATCAAAACACAAAATGGATTCTGAAGAACTAAGGATAGGAGAGGAATCTACATCTATAATTAATAATGCATTAAAAAACAACAAAAGAATATGTGCAGTTGGCACAACTGTAATGAGAGGTCTAGAGAGCTCAGTATCTTCATTTGGAACTCTTAATACTTATAATGGATGGACTCATAAATTTATTTATCCACCATATGATTTTTCAATTGCAAACTGTATGATAACAAACTTTCATACACCTAAATCTACACTTCTAATGATGGTGTCTGCTTTTGGAGGGAAAGATTTTGTTTTGAAAGCATATAAAGAAGCGATGAAGAAAAAATATAATTTTTCCTCTTATGGTGATGCTATGATGATCATCTAGACTAAAGCTTTGAAACTTACTCACAAAATAAAGAAGCCTATTATTCAAGAATTAAAAATTTTTGAAAAACAATTTTATAGTTCTATTTCATCAAAAGTTAAATTATTAGATCTAATTCTGATTTACATTCTTAATAGAAAAGGTAAACAGATTAGACCAACATTAGTTTTGCTATTTGCAAAAATGTTTTCCAAAGGAGAGCTTAGCCAAAAGTCATATAGGGCAGCTAATCTAGTTGAATTGATCCACTCTGCCTCTTTGATTCATGACGATATAGTAGATGATAGTCATATTAGACGTAATTTCCTTACTTTAAATGCTCTCTGGAAAAATAAAATTTCAGTTTTGGTAGGAGATTTCTTTTTATCAAAAGCTCTACTCCTTTCGACTGAAAACAAAGACTATGATTTACTAAACGAAGTTTCATTAGCAGTTAAAGAAATTTCTGAGGGAGAACTATTTCAAATACAAAAATCTAGAAGTTTTTCTCTGTCTGAAAAGGAATATCTCGACCTAATCTCCAAAAAGACTGCATCTCTTTTTGCATGTTGTTGCAAGGTGGGTTCGATATCCTCAGGAATAGTGGATTTGGAAAAAATAAATTTATTTGGTAATTATCTTGGGATTATATTTCAGATAAAGGATGACTTGTTTGACTATTCGACAAGGAGAATTGGAAAACCAACAAAATTGGACCTGAAGACCCAAAAAATTACTTTACCATTAATTTATTCAATTCAAAAATCAAATCTAAATGATAGAAGAAAAATTAAGTTAATTCTAAAGAAGAAAAAATATTTAGTAAGTGATAAAAAATTAGTAATTGAATTTATTTCTAAGTATAATGGGTTTGAGTATGCTCACCAGAGAATGGATGATTTTAAAAAAAATGCTTTAAAATTATTGAAAGATTTTCCTCAAAATGATTCAAATAATTCTTTAAAAATTCTACTTGACTATATAATAGAACGAAAGTATTAATTTGCTATATTACATTAAATTATAGGTTTTGATAAGTAAAGACACTATTGATAAAGTTTTTGAGTTTTCAAGAGTTGAAGAGGTAATATCCGATTTTATTGCTTTAAAAAAGTCTGGAGCAAATTATAAGGGGTTAAGCCCTTTCACTAACGAAAAAACTCCAAGTTTTGTTATTTCACCTTCAAAACAAATCTGGAAAGACTTCAGCTCAGGAAAAGGAGGCAATGTAATTGCCTTTCTTATGGAGCATGAACAATTTAATTATCCAGAGTCTATAAAATATCTTGCTAATAAGTATAATATTGAGATAATTGAAACAGAAGAAACTGCAGAAAATATTGAGGAGAGAAATGAAAGAGAATCATTGTTTATAATTAATAAATTTGCATCATCATATTTTCAAGATATTCTTTCAGAAAAAGAGGAAATAAATAAATATTTATTTGATAGAGGGCTAACAGTACCTACCATTAAAAATTTTAATCTTGGTTATAGCATTGACTTAAAAGACAAATTCTACAAAAAAGCAAATGAGAATGGATATACAGATGTGTATCTAGAAGAAACAGGTCTGATTATATCAAATGATAATAAAAAAATTGATAGATTTCGAGGAAGAATAATTTTCCCTATAAAGAGTATCTCAGGAAGAGTTCTTGGATTTGGAGGAAGAATAATTGACTCAAATAAAAAGATAGCTAAGTATATAAACTCTCCTGAAAGTAAAATTTATAATAAAAGTAAAACTTTATATGGAATTTATGAGTCAAAACAATTTATAGTTAAAGATGATATGTGTCTTCTAGTAGAGGGTTATATGGATGTAATCCAACTGCATGAACATGGTATTAAAAATGTAGTTGCATCTTCTGGTACTTCTCTAACAAAAGAGCAGATAATACTCATTAAGAGATTGACATCTAATATTGTTGTTCTATTTGATGGCGATCAAGCAGGACTAGAAGCATCCCTTAGAAGCATTGATATGATCCTAGAAGAGGGTCTAAATGTGAAAATTTGCTCTTTTCCTGAAGGGGATGATCCGGATAGTTTTGTAAGAAAAAACAAGAAGGATAAAATGTTAGAATTTATAAATAATGAGTCAAATGATTTTATTGACTTTAAATTATTAATAAATAAAGATTATCAAGTTGATGAGGATAAAAAAGTTTCTTTAATTAAAGATATATTAAAATCTATTTCCTTAATCCCAGATTCTCTTAAACAGGAAATTTATTTAAAAAAATTATCTTCTGTTCTAGAGATTGATGAATCCTCATTATTTAGATCATTTGCAAACATTGGAGTAGCTAAATCATTAAGTAGGTCTTCAAAAAATTTCTATAAATCTAAAATATCCAAAGTAAATAAACTTCAACAAAAGAATACTTCAACATATATATATCAATTAGAAAGACAGATAATTAGTATTTTGCTTAAATATGGTGCTGAAGAAATCCTATTTGAAGATATTATCCTGAGTAAGGATGCAAATGGAAAATTAATTGAAATAAAAAAGGATATCAGATCAAAAGTATTTGAGAAAATCTATCTAGATTTACAACAAGATGAAATTGAATTTACTCATTCTCCTTTTAAAAATATTTACAACAAATTAATTGATGGATTTCATAATCAAGATTCTCTATCCATTGATAATTTTATAAATGATCTAGACTCTAACTCAAGTAAAATTGTCTCTGATATTTTAATTAATGATGATAAATACAAATTGCATGATTGGGAGAGAAAGAATATATATGTTAAAAAGATTGGGAGTGAGTTAAGTCAACTTGTTAATGAGACAATTTTAAATATGAGAAGATACCTAATTGATAAAAAGATTAATGAACTACAAGAATTTCAAAAATCTGGAAGTAAAGAAGATGTTATGGAGGAAGTGATAAGCTATTATAAGCTAAAAAAAATGTTATCGGCTAAACTCAATAGGGTTGTTTAATATGCCTGCTAGCAAGAAGATAAAGATCAGTCTTTGAATTAACTTCAAGCTTTCTCATAACCCTAGTTATATAGGTGTTTACTGTTTTTTGATTTATATTCAGCTTTTCAGAAATTTCAATATTTCTCTTGCCTCCAAAGAATAACTTTAGAACTTGAAGTTCTCTCTTGGAAAGACTATTTAGTTTTTCAGTGTTATAGTCAAAATTAAATCTATTTTTCAGTCTAGTAAATTTATTTAATTCTTTATTACCATATTTTGAAAAGGCTATTTCCTGAATTACTTCTTTTATAAATTTCTTTTTCAAATTCTTTGTAATAATACCAGAGGCTCCAAGCTTAAGAAGATTTACTGATTTGCTCTCATTTGATTCTGATGTAAATATAATTATTGGAATTTCAGTATTGTTTTTCCTAACTTTTTTTATTGTATCATTAATGTTACCATTTTTAAAATTAATTTCAGAAATAATTAAATCAATATTAAACTGTTCTAATAAATCAATAATGTTTTCTTTTACTTCGCTGTAACATGAAACTTCAAAAATTAATGAATTTTTAAAAATAGACTTTAGACCGATGTAAATAATTGGATTTGGATCTGCAATTAAGATTTTTAACTTTTTCAATTTATTAAATATAATCTTTTGGAATTTCACATACTGGTATAGGCAACATTTTATGTTTATTTGATGAATTAAATAACTTATATATATTCATAACTTCTTTTTCTCTTGTTGATAGATTTGATTCAGCTTCGGATTCTTGTAGCATTGCTTTTTCAAGCTCATTATACGTTGCTCCTATTTGTTCTTCATCACTTCTATTGTCATTCCATAAACCATCAGTTGGTTTAGCCTGAATAATTTCATCAATAATATTATGGTATTTAGCGAGACTAAAAACTTCAGATTTTAATAAATCTGCAATTGGACTAATATCAACTCCACCATCTCCGTATTTAGTATAAAATCCAATTCCAAAGTCCTCGACCTTATTTCCTGTCCCAGCCACTAAAAAGTTATTAAGGGCGGAGAAGTAGTAAAGTGTAACCATTCTTAACCTTGACCTGGTATTAGCCAAACTTAGATCATGTTTGTCAGATCCATTTTTAGGCAGAGAGTCTACAAACATGTTATAAGTATTGTCTAGATTTATTATAATTGAAGTTACATTAGGGTATTTTAATTTTAACCATTCAATATGCTTTTTTGATCTAGAAATTTGATCATTTCCTTGCTTAATTGGCATTTCAATACAGATTAAATTTTTCCCAGTTTCAGCACACAATGTTGAGGTTAATGCTGAGTCAATTCCACCTGATACTCCAACAACTAGGCCGTCCATTTTGCTATTTTCCAAATATTTTGTAATCCATTCAATAATATGTTTTGAGACTCTTTCAGGGTATTTCATAAATAATATTTAATTATATATTTGTGCAAATCTAGTACATATTAAAATTATATGAAAGAAACACAAATAACAATTAAAGTTAAGTTAGATTCTAATAATATTCCTGAAGAAATATTCTGGTCTGCCCCCGACGGTGGAATGAGAGATGAGCAGGCTAAAGCTATCCTCCTATCTTTCTGGGATAGTGCTAAAAAAGAAACTTTAAAGATGGATTTATGGACTAAAGAAATGCCGATTGATGAAATGAAATCTTTTATGTTACAGACTTTTGTCTCCATGAAAAATTCAATTTCTAAATCTACTGGAGATGAAAATCTTGTCAACTTAGTTGATGACTTTTGTGTTGAATTTGAAAAAAGAGTTTCTGAGAAAAATTAGATTTGATATTCTTTCATAGAGTCTTCGATAAAATTGAAAATGTTATCAATTCCTGATTTATCTTTTGATGATGTAACATAGGATTCTGGAAGTTCATCCCAATGAACCGTAAGTTGTTCTTTTAAATTATTAATTTGACTTTCAATCTGTCCAGATTTTAATTTATCTGACTTTGTAAAAATTATAACAAATGGGCATAAATTATCATTTAAAAATTTCATGAAATCAATATCAATTTTTTGTAGGTCATGTCTAATATCAATAAGTAAGAAAGTATAAAGAAGTTGTTTTCTTAATTTGAAATAACTTTTATGAATTTTTTTAATTTCTTCTTTAATCTTTTTTGAAAGAGTTGCATATCCATACCCTGGAAGATCTACTAAATAAAAACTTTCGTTTATTTTGAAATGATTTATTAAAATGGTTTTTCCTGGAGTTGATGATGTTTTTGCGATTTTTTTATTATTTACAAGAGAATTTATTAGTGATGATTTACCAACATTTGATCTCCCAATAATTGCATATTCGGGAAGTTTACTTTCAGGACACTGGTCAATTGACTTACTACTTTTTTCAAAAACTGAATTAACTGGTTTCATAATAAAACTAACTATAAGTTATTCTCTGAAAGCCACTCCTCCATTAGTTTATTGAAATGAACTGGGTGTTCCATCATTGGAGCGTGTCCGCATTTGTCAATCCACACTAGATCTGAATTAGGAAGAAGAGAATTAAAATCTTCTGCAACATTTGGTGGTGTAACAAAGTCTTGTTTACCCCAAATAATTAGAGTTTTGGTCATCATTCTAGGAAGATCATCCGCCATATTATGTCTTATTGCACTTTTAGCTAAAGATAAAGTTCTTATTAATTTTTCTCTATCATTTACACTCGCAAAGACCTCATCAACTATTTCTTTACTAGCAATTTTAGGATCATAAAAGACCTCTTCTGTTTTAGCCTTAATGTATTCATAATTACCTCTTTTAGGATATCCATCACCAATCATTGACTTCTCATATAGTCCAGAGCTACCAGTTATCACAAGTCCACTAACTAATTCAGAATAATCTCTAGTAAATAGAAGGCCAACATGTCCTCCAAGAGAATTGCCCAAGAGAATTACATTTTTAAGTTTTTTAAATTCAATAAAATCAAATAGAAATTTTGAAAATGTGGCAACATTTGTTTTAAGGATTGGAGTTGTGTCAACTGGGAGTTCCGGTATAATTACTTTGTAATTTTTTGAAGGAAAGTATTCAAAAACACCTTGAAAATTACTAAGACCACCCATAAGTCCATGAAGAATAATTATTGGTCTCCCATCACCTTTTTCAATATACGCAAAGCCTCCTTCTTTAATTAAACTTTCTTCCATAATCCTGATGTTATTCACAAATATATGCATAAAGAATAACCTATTTTTTTTACATCTTAATTCACTGTTAATCAGGTTAATAAATCTCAAAAAAATAATTTATTAACAAAGTGGTAAAAAGTGGTAAAAAGTGGTAAATATATTTTATATTTGAGTAAAGCAACCAGCTTAATGCAACACTTTATAGGAACATATGAATGCAAGGCAGATGAAAAAGGAAGAATTATGCTTCCAGTTTCTTTAAAAAAGCAATTATCTAATAAGTTGAAAAATGGATTTGTTATAAAAAGATCTGTTTTTAATTCTTGTCTAGAATTGTATCCATTAAAAGAATGGGACGAATTAATGCTTAGAATAAATAAATTGAATAGGTTCAACAAAAAAAATATTGATTTTATAAGGAGATTTACGGCTGGTGTTAGACAAATTGATATTGACATTTCTGGAAGAATATTAATTCCAAAAGATTTGATAAACCATGCTAAAATTTCAAAAGATATAGTTGTTTCCTCAGCTGTAAATATCCTTGAGATTTGGGACAAAGGGCTTTATGAAGAAGCCATAGATGATGCAAAAGGTGACTTCGGAAATCTTGCAGAAGATGTGATGGGTGATAAAACAGATAATAATGTACCATAATCCAGTTCTACTAAACGAATCAATATCAGGTTTAAATATTAATCCAAGTGGAATCTATGTAGATGTTACTTATGGAGGTGGAGGTCACTCTGAAGAAATATTAAAAAATCTTAATTCTAATGGTAAATTAATAGCTTTTGATCAAGATCAAGATGCTATCGAAAATAAATCAAATGATAGAAGACTAAATCTTGTTAAGTCAAATTTTAAGTATTTAAATAACTTTTTAGACTACTTTAAAATAAATGAAATTGATGGACTCTTAGCAGATTTTGGAATATCATCTCATCAAATAGATAATAAGAATAGAGGGTTTTCAACTAGGTTTAACTCTGAACTTGATATGAGAATGAACAGTACTCAAAAAATTGATGCTAAAATCATCATCAATGATTATGATAAAGATCAACTAGAGTATATTTTTAAAAATTTTGGTGAATTAAGGAATTACAAAAAGGTAACCGAAAAAATAATTTTTGAAAGAATAAAGAAATCTATAGATACAACAGGAGATCTAAAAAAAATTCTAACTCCTTTAGTAAAAGCACAAGATGAGAATAAGTTTTTAGCACAAGTTTTTCAGTCCATAAGAATAGAGGTTAATGATGAGCTGGAAGTTATAAGAGCTTTATTAAATAAGTCATCAAAATATATTAAAAAAGGTGGCAGACTAGTTTGTATATCTTATCATTCATTAGAGGATCGGATTGTAAAAAAATTTATTCAAAATGGAGGCTTTAATGATGAGGTTACTACTGATATATACGGAAATAAGAATATCATATTTAAAAAAGTAGGAAAAATGATTACACCTTCAATTAAAGAAATTAAAATAAATAATAGATCAAGAAGTGCTAAACTTAGAATTGCTGAAAAAATATGAAAAACCTTCTATCATTTTTAAATATAGATTTCTTAGCTGGCAAAGATTCATCTAAAAACTGGAGAATGTTACTATTTATATCATTTTTATTAATGACATCTATATACAGTAGTCATAGTGCAGATCAGAAAATTTTCGTAATAGCAAAACTTAATAAAGAGGTTAATACCTTAAATAGTATTTCAGTATCAACTAAAGTTGACTTAATGAATATAAAGATGCAATCTAAATTAACATCCAAATTGAGAGATAACGGTTTTAAGATCTCTAATTATCCGCCTTTAAAAATAATAATTACTGAGTAATATGAAGAAATCAAACAATAGAATTGTAAATAGAATGAACATAATTTTCTTTTTAATTCTATTGTCTTCATTTTTTTTGATTGGTAAAATATTTTATTTACAGAATTTTGAAATTGATGATAACATAAAAAACTCAATTGAGGCAGTTAAAAATATTGAGGTTGAATCACCAAGAGGAAATATTTACTCAGATAATGGAGATCTATTAGTATCGACTGTAGTAAAATATGAATTGAGATGGGATTCAAAGATTCCTTCAGAATCAGTCTATAAAAAAAATATTATTTCTCTAGTAGAGAGATTATCTGATTTTTTTGGCCAAGATCAAAATTATTTAAAAAAATACCTAGACAACGCAAGAGATAAGAATAATAGATATCTATTAATTGGAAAAAACCTATCAGTTACTCAAGTAGAAAAAATTAAATCTTTTCCTATTTTCAATAAAGGTCTTTACAAAGGAGGGTTAATAATCAATGAGAGTCACACTAGACAGAGCCATCTAGGTAAGATTGCAGAGAGGACTATTGGATATGAAAAAGTTGACCAAGATGGAAAATATTTAAGGGTAGGTTTAGAAGGTGCATATTCAGAATATCTATCTGGTAAAAGTGGTTTAAGACTAATGCAAAAAATAGCAGATGGACAATGGAAACCAATGACTCCAAATTTTG
>MDSV01055128.1_pt1 | contig 11269 bp, 5 predicted proteins | sample 810851 | NCBI WGS metagenome assembly MDSV01 (sample SAMN05326640, study PRJNA326480) | marine metagenome | isolation source: seawater | place: Atlantic Ocean: North East | collected 2012 | reverse complement strand
GCGGACTGCAATCCATGCCCGCATGGCAAGCGGAAAAGCAGCTGCGCGGACTGCAACCCCTGCCCGCATGGCAAGCGGAAAGATAGCTGCGTGGACTGCAATCCATGCCCGCATGGCAAGCGGAAAAGCAGCTGCGCGGACTGCAACCCCTGCCCGCATGGCAAACGGAAAGATAGCTGCGTGGACTGCAATCCATGCCCGCATGGGAAGCTGAAACGCAACTGCGCGGCGTGCAAACGCGCCTCTGCGTCGATGTCGTAGACGGAAACGCCGCTCGAACGAAACGCCGTCGCGAAACAAACGCTAAACGTCGCGAAACGTGCCGTACGGCGCGGTTGCTCTATTGACATAGTATTGACATGACCAAGCACGGCCCAGATCTCGTGTTCGTCTCACGCCGCGCCGCTGGAGCTCGCCCTCCTGACGCGTTTCCCGTCTTTGCCGTCGTCCCCGCCGCGCAAAAAAGTCCCATCCGCGTCGTCGGCGGGACTCGAACCCGGACCCTCGCCGAGACTCTCCTCGGCGAACCCCGCGTACGCGCCCGCCCGCACCTCCAGCAGCGCGCGGCGCAGCGTCTTGGGGTAGAACGGCTTGGACACCACGCCGTCCATTCCCGCGGCTCGCACCTCCGCGGCGAACGCCGGCCCCACGTTTGCGCTCAGACCGATGATCACGTGCCGGAGAAGCTTTTTTTTCTCCGTCCCGCTCTTGTCCCGCTCCTTCGCGAGAAGCGCCTCCGCCGCGCGAATCTCCCGCGTCGCGCTCGCGCCGTCCATCACCGGCATCATCATGTCCATCAGGATCGCGTCGTAGACTCGGCCCTCGCGCAGCCGCCGCGCCACCAGCGCCACCGCCGCGGCGCCGTCGCCGACGATGTCCAGTGCGACGCCACACTTCGCGACGCTGTGCTCGACCATCTGCTGGTTCAGACGGTTGTCCTCCGCGAGCAAAACGGACATTTTTTTCACGTTTTCGTCTCCGCCCGGCGGGGACGCTCCGCGAGGCGACGTAGAAGAGCGCGTCGGCGCGTCCGCCTCCGCCTTCGTCGGCGACCGCGTGCGTCGTCCGCCCGCGTCGAAGCCGTACCCGGCGAGGTCGACCGCGCGGGTGGCCCCAACGCCCCCCCCGCGCGCGTGCTGTTCAGCGGCGAGCAGCGTCTCCGTCAGCCGCCGCGTCGCGCGAAGCACTTCAGAGGGCTTCGCCGGCTCGAACACGCACGCCACGTCCTCGCGGCGGCCCAGCCGTTTCCGGAGCTCCATCAGCTGCCTCGGCCGCCCGAACACCACCACGCCGCGCTCGAACGACGCCGAACTCTTTTCGGGGGGTGCGCCCGCGCCTAACCCCGGCGAGAACGACACGCGGCGCGCCGAACCCTCTTCGGGTTTAGACTCGCTCCCGACGCCGTCCGGGGACGTCACCGCCTCCACCAGCCGCGCCGTCGCGTCGGCGTCCTCGCGCGCCTCGACGAAAACGACAGCCGCGCCAAGCCTTTTCGCCTGCGCGAACTTCTGCTGGACGTCTGCGAGGGACTTGCACACCGCGTAGTTCGAGCCGGGCTGGGCGCGGAAGCACTTCAGGATGTTCACCGCGTGCCGCCGGGTCGCCGCGCGCATCGACGGGTGCACGACGACGCGCGCCGCCGACGGAAATTCCCGTGCGTCGTCGTCCGAGAGCGGAAGCGCGTCGCCGCGCGGTCGACGAGGCGCCTCAGCTTCGAATCGCGCGGGGGGCCCGTCGTTTACGTTCGCGCCGTCGTGTGCGCTTTTATACGTCTCCTCGCCATCCGACGAGGTGGGCTCGGAGCCGTCCGAGCCCGCCAGCCCGCCGGCCGCGCCCGCGTCCAGCACGGCGTCCACCGAGCCGCGCTTCTCCGCGCCGCGCTTCTCGGCGGCGCTCTGGACGCCCAGACTCTGGCGGCGGGCCCGGGCGCGCCCGGAGACGCCGACGGGGGCGTCTTTCGCGTTCGCGCGTCGGAACGCGACGGTGAAGAAGAAACGCGTGCCGACGTCCTCCACGGAGACGAAGTCGATCTCGCCGCCCATGCACTCCACGATGGACTTGGTGATGACCAGACCGAGCCCCGTGCCCTTCTCCTTCGCCGCGCGGTGCTCGGCGGGCTGGCAAAACGGAACGAACAGCGCGTGCTGCTTCGCCGCCGGGATGCCGACGCCGTTGTCGCGAACCTCGAAGGTAATCCGCGCGCGAGAAAAGGGGTGGGCGAAATCGAAGAAATCCTCCGCATCCTCCTCGTCCGTCTCCGTCTCCGTCAAAGCCGCGGAAGTCGACGCGCGCTTTTTACGCGCGACGCCGATTTCCCGCCGCGCGTCCCGCTCCTCCTCCGTCACCGTGACGACGAGCTCGACGAGCGCGTCGCGCCCGACCACGCCCGTGCTGTACTTCACGGCGTTGTCCACGAGGTTGACGCAGCACTGCCGAAGGCGGAAGAAGTCCCCGACGAACGCGGTGTTGAAGTGCTCCGGCGTCGCCAGCGTCACGACGACGTCCGGACGTCTCTCCGAAGGCTCTCCGTTTTTCGGGCTCCGGGACGCGTCTCCCGCGGAGACGTCCCCCGCGGCGACGGAGGCTCGCGACGCCGAGCTCGGATTTCGCGATTTCGGGTCCCCGATGAACCCCGGATGAGACGAGCACGCGGTGGTCTCCGCCTCGACCGAAACGCTTTCGGTCGACCCGTCGAAGGCGCTCGTCGCCTTCTGGGTCATGTCCGTGACCTGCTCCATGAGCTGGCGCACCGTCCAGACGTCCTCCGAGAGCTCGATGGCGCTGGCGCCGTCGGCGCCGCCGGCGTCCTTGGCGCCCTCGAACTTGGCGAAATCCAGGATCTGGTTGATCAGCCCGAGCAGCGCCTCGGCGGAGGTGAGCGAGGCTTTGATGAACGAGTTGGTGAAGTCCGTCAGCTCACCGGACTCCATCGCAAGAGTGTTGAAGCCGATGATGGAGTTGAGCGGCGTGCGGAGCTCGTGCGTGACGTTGAAGAAGAAGGCGCGCTGCGCCTGCGACATCTGCGTGGCGATTTTTTGCTTGTGCTCTTCCACCAGGTCGATGCACCGCAGCGAGCCCGCGGAGATCATCAGCGAGTACGAGAACTTCGTGAGCACGTCGTTGTACAGGTAAAACTCGTGCTGTTGCTTGACGGTCAGATACCTGTACTCGGTGAGGAAGTACACCAGCGGGTACCCCGACCACGCGATCACCTTCAAGGCGGCGATGGCGAACAAGCGGCACCCGTCCGCGAAGTCGATCTCCGCGTGCAGCATGATGTCCACGATGGCGAACACGGAGTGCGCGATGACGAAGCAGAAGCACAGCATGGAGACGCAGAGCAGCGCGAACCGCTCGGCGCCGTACGGGAACACAGGCATGAGCACACCGCACGCGATCATCGCCTCGTCCGCGGCGATCAACAAAAACTTGTTCACGGGGACGTACGCGTACGCGCTCGCCGAGCGCCGCCGTTCTCGCCGAGCGGCGTCGTCGTTTTTTTTCGCGCGGCCGTCGCTCGCGGTTTCGTTTTTCGCAAACGCCGATTCGTTCGAAACGCCTTCATCGGCGCGAACACGCGAAGCCTTCGAGTGGGAGACGTGTTTCGGCGACGCCGTCTCCTTTGACGGGAGCTCGGCGAACGCGTACTCGTGCAGGTGCTGCACGAGCAACAGGAGCACCGGCGTCGTGAACACCCACTCGAGCACGCGCAGCGCGGAGAAGGAAACCCCGGCGACGTCGTTCGCGTCGTCCGTGGCGTCCACGAGATCCGTGGCGTCCGCGAGTGGGAACAGGACTTCTTCGTTCCCCGACACGCCCCCCAGGCCCACGCTTTGCACGGTGACGAACCAGTCTCTTCCGAGCCACATCTCGAAGTGCGTGTACGCGGCGACGGCGCTGATGTACGCCACCTGCAGGTTCAACCGCGAGCGGCCTTTCTGCGTCGACCACAGCGCCGCGTTCGCGTTGAACACGGTGGCGACCAGAAACACGTAGAACGCGCCGTGCGCGTGCTCGGAAGGCACGCCGTGGTCGCGCTGGAGTCGGCGTTGGGAATGCACGAAGCGTTCCTCCGACGCCGAGTCTAGCAAAAAGGACTCGGCGGAGGCGCGTTCCGCGTCTGAAAAAGACGCCGGCGCCCGCGCGAGGGGACCCGCCGCCCAGGGCACCGAGTAGGCGTCGTGCAGCGCGCACAGCTTGTGGTTCACGCACACGAACGCCACGAACAAGCCTGCAGCGGAGCGGGCGGGTCGAGGGTCGAGGGTCGAGGGTCGAGTGTCGAGGGTCAGGATCGGGAAGAAACTAAAACGGACGCGACTGGTTCGAGAGGCGTCTTTTTCGTGCGGCGCTTTTCGCGCTCGACGAAATCGGATTCCCGCGAATGAAGATATTTTGCATCTTTTTGCCACGCGGCACGAAGCGGCGAGCGATGGGGGTGTGTTCGCGCGCGTCACCGCGCGCGGGGGCGCTCGCGGTCGCCGAGGTCGCGGCGACGCGCACGCGGGGCGCGTCCGCGGCGCGCGAGCGCGTCGGTCTCCCCCGAACGGTGGCACGACGCGCGTCTCTTCTCCACGCTTCGGCGCGAAAAAGTGCACCCGTCGTTGTTCCGGCCGGGGGCGTCGTTTGCGGCGCGACACGCACCTATGAGGTGTAGCGGGTTGACGTAGGGCATCTCGTGCACCTTCGGACGGGTCCCGGCGGCGCCTGCGCGCCGCATCTGCTTCGTGCGCATCGTCCCTGGCGTCTGCGCGCGCGCGAATGCTGCGCCGCCCGTTCGCCGCATCCTTTCTAGAAAAAATCGTTTTGCGCTTTTCAGCATCTCTGTCTGAAAGCACACCCGCGATTCGGCGATCCGAACTCCGAAACGCGCGAGTGGGCTTTTCCAAAGCCGCCTTCGCGCGTCGATGACCGTGAAATATCTCGCCGACACTCGGGCATGTCGACTATGTATCATCGACATTCGGATAAAAACAGGTTACTACAGTTGGCGAACTTTGATCACGCCCCGGACGCAGTGGCATCTGCGCGTCGCTCTCCAGCGCCGCACTCGACACCGTCGTTCGTCTTTCTTCTATCCCCGCACTCCACCATGGGTACGTTCTTCGCGCGGTTTTGGTGGCGCGCGCGCTCGAGCGGCTCCAGTCCGCTCGATGCGATCGCCGTTGTGAAATGTTCCCGAAGCGATCCGAGGCGATCGTCACGGAAATTCAACCACCGCGCGACGAGCTCGCGTCGCACCCTCTGACGCCGCGGACTGACCTGAACGCCTCTCGACATCGGTTCGCGCGACATTCGACGTTCCAGGAATCTGCGGCATCGGAGGCACCGAGGAGCCTTTCGAGGGCACCGCCATCGAGGAGATCCTGCACAATCTCTCCGAAGCGTTGAACGACGGCGACGTCGGCAAGATCTCCGAAAACTTGCTCATCAAGGTGGCGCGCGTGTGCAACCCCCGCGGCATTCTGCGCCAGGACTACATCCGCAACGAAATCGAGGCAAAGTACGGCGAATACGGGTACGGCGATCTGCGCAGCGACGTCTCGGAGAAGACCAGCGGCGCGCTCAAGCAGCTGCTCATGGCGCTTCTCAGCGACAAGCTCGATTTCGACGCGCAGGTGCTTCAGAAGGCGATGAAGGGCTTCGGCACCGACGAGGACTGCCTGATCACCATCCTCTGCACTTTGGAGGAGGATGAGATCGTGCCTCTGCAGACGGCGTACGCGGACCGCTACGAGCGGAGCCTGCAGCAGGCGGTGGAGTCCGAAACTTCTGGAAAGTTCAAGCGCGTCCTGCTTCTTGCCGGCTGCGACACCATCGACGAGGCGTACGCGCAGGTGTGCCACTCCGCCATCTCCGGCTGGGGCACCGACGCCAAAGCCTTGATCCGCCTGATGGTCACCTGCTCTCCGGACGTCATGAACCGCACGCGCGAAGCCTACGCGCGGCTCTACGGCACCGACCTGGTGGACGCCATGTCCGGCGAGTGGGCCGTGACGGGCGACTTCAAGCGGCTGCTCTGCGCGCTCGCCAAGAAGCACCCCGACAACGTCGCCGAGGAGCCCGACTACGCGGCTGACGTCGCGACGCTGCGCGACGCAGTCGAGGGCATCGGCACGGACGAGGCGGCGATCATCGACGTGCTTTCTTGCAAGAATTCCGAGCAGATCGCCGCGCTCAAGGAGGCGTACAAGGTGGAGCACGGCGAGATGCTCAAGGAACGTGTCAAGGCCGAGACAACCGGTGTGTTCGAGTCCGCCGACTTCCGCGCGACGCTGATGGGTCTGCTCACGCCGCGCGAGGAGCAGATCGCGTTTTACCTGAAAGAGGCGTTCGAGGGGTGGGCCAACGACGACTGGGGGCTCATCTCCATGCTCGTGCACCGCACGGAGGCGGAGATGAAGGAAATCTCCAAGCAGTACACCGTCGTGCACGGCTCGTCCCTCGTCGCGGACGTGCGCAAAAACTGCGCGGGGGACTACGAGAAGGCGCTCGTGGCGCTCGTGGCGCCGCGCGCGCGTACGATCGCGCGAGGCATCCGCGCGGCGATGTCCGGCTGGATCTCGTCCACGAACAAGGGCGCGCTCATCGCGCTGCTCACGCACAGAGACGCGGAGATGAAGACGCTCCGCGAGCAGTTCGAGAAGGAAACGGACAAGAGCCTGGTGAAGGTGCTTAAAGACGAGTGCAGCGGCGAGTTCGAGGACGCACTCGTCGCGCTCGCGTCGTACACCGCGCCCACCGGCATTCAGTCTCGCCTCGCCTCGGGAGAGGAGCAGGCTCCGGATGACCAACCGCCCGAGCCCGAACAAAAGGGGCCGGAGATCGTCTACGTCATGCCCCCCCCCGAGGGCGGCTACCCGGGCTCGTTCGGCCAGGCCGGCCGACCCAAGAAGAAGCGGAGCAAAGCGGAAAAGAAGGCGCGTAGGGCACGGCGCGCCGCGCGCCGCGCGCGTCGCGAGCGGGGCTCGGACGCCTCCTCCTCATCTTCCTCCTCCTCTGATTCCTCGAGCTCGTCCTCGGACGAGGAGGAGTGATGCGCTCGCGCGCGTGAGCGGTAATAAGACGACGCGTCGCGGCACCGTACCGTACTACCTTAATATTTTAATATTTCGGAACACGACTGCACGAGGTGCGTCTGTGCGTGTTCATCATCACCAACACGTGGAATCACACTCTCGCGCGGGAAACGACGCGTCCTCGTCATCAGGGTGTCGGCGACGTCAGCATGGCGCGTGCCCGACGCGACGGGTTGTCACTTCGTCCACCGCGAGGCAACCCGAGGGACCGAGAACTCGAGTTCCACCATGCACCGTCTCCTCTCGCGCTTCGCGTGCCTCGCGTGCCTGCTCTGCGTCGCGGTGCGCGTCCCTCCCACGCCTTCCGCGCCCCTGTTCGTTTCCCGTCGGACTGGCCCCCGAAGAGACGCGAACGGCGCGTTTCACGCGGAACGCCAGATCTCGAAAGCTCGGTCGCTCACCCCCCCCCTCCCGCCTCCAGACCGCGATCGCACCCGAGGCCTCCGAGGCCTCCGCGCTCCCGCGCGTGCGCGTCACGAAACGCCGCCTCCCGTCCCCTCTGGTGTCCATCCGCGCGGCGAGCGCGCGCGCCAGGGAAGATGAGCTCCGGCTGGCGTCCCGATTTCTGGACGCGGCGGGCTCGGCGGATGGATCCGTCGCCGCGTCGACCGCGTCCGTTCCCATCACCAACTTCATGGACGCGCAGTATTTCGGCGCCATCTCGCTCGGCACGCCCCCGCAGTCGTTCCAGGTGGTGTTCGACACCGGCTCGTCCAACCTCTGGGTGCCCAGCGCCAAGTGCGCGTTCACGCAGATCCCCTGCGACCTGCACGCCAAGTACGCGAGCGGTGACTCCGCCACCGCCGAGGCGGACGGCGCGGCGTTCGCGATTCAGTACGGCAGCGGTTCGTTGAGCGGGTTTCTGAGCGCGGACACGCTGACGTGGGGGGGGCTGGAGATCAAGCACCAGACGTTCGCGGAGGCGACGAAAGAGCCGGGGTTGGCGTTCATGTTCGCGCGGTTCGACGGCATCTTAGGGATGGGCTGGCCGCAGATCGCCGTGGACCGCGTTCCGCCGCCGTTCCACAACGCGTTCGCGCAGGGACTGGTGCCGCAGAACGTCTTCTCGTTCTGGCTCAACCGCGACGAGCGCTCCGAGGACGGGCCGGGCGGCGAGCTCGTGCTCGGCGGGGTCGACCCTGCGCACCACGTCGGCGAACACACGTGGCTCAACGTGACGCGCGAGGGCTACTGGCAAATCGCGATGGACGACGTGTTGGTCGGCGGCCGGTCCGCCGGGCGCTGCGGCGCGAAGGGGTGCGCCGCCATCGTGGACACCGGCACGTCTCTGCTCGCGGGCCCCACCGACGTGATCGAGGCGATCAACGCGAAGCTCGGCGCGCGCTCCGTGCTCGGCGAGGAGTGCCGCTCGACCGTCGACGCGTACGGCGACGAGCTCCTCGACGACCTCGAAAACTTCTCCGTCGACGAGGTGTGCGCCGGGATCGGGCTCTGCGACGACCCCGACGCACACCTCGCCGACGGTTCAGCGACACATACACGAACGACGCGCGTCTCGGAGTCCGTGGCTTCGCTTCGGCGGATCACCGACGGCGCGAAGGTGGCGCGCGCCAGGCGCCTGCTCGCGGCGCAGCGCCTCGACCCCGGCGCCGCGCGCGAGCGTCGGGGCGCGGCGTCGTCGTCGCCGTTCGACGCCTTCTCGACCTCAACCGCCTCCGGCGTGTCTTGCTCGGCGTGCCGTCTGGGCGTGTCGTACGCCAAGAGCCTGCTGGCGTCCAACGCGACGCGCGCGGCGATCATCGACCAGGTAAAGGGCCTGTGCGAGCTCATCCCGAGCAAAGGCGGCGAGAGCGCGCTGGACTGCGCGGCGGTGGACGCGAAGGGGCCCGAACGTCTGCCGGACGTCGCGTTCGCGCTCGGCGGCGAGGTTTTCTCGCTCACCCCCGAGCAGTACGTCCTGCGCGTCTCGACGGGAGGCGCGAACCCGGACGGCAAGCACGACGGGCCCGGCGCGCCGGAGCAGTGCATCAGCGGGTTCATGGGCCTGGACGTCCCGCCGCCGATGGGGCCGCTCTGGATCTTGGGCGACGTCTTCATCGGACCGTACCACTCGGTGTTCGACCACAGCAACGCGCGCGTCGGGCTCGCGCGCGCCGCGTGAAGGAGAGCGCTTTCGCGGTCACTGAAACGAGACGAACGCGCACACAGACCGCGCGCGGGTGGAGAAGACGGCGAGACGAGGAGACAGAGAGACGACGCGCGTCTCGAGACGTCGTTTGTTTTTTTGTTTCTCTGTTTTTGTTTTACGTACAATCGTCCTCCTCACTCGGCGACGCCGAGCTTTTGCAGGATGGCCGCCCTGAGTTTCGGCGCGTCCAGGCCTTTGATCTCCACGCGGTCGTCGTCCTTGATGACCACGAACAAAGGCTCGCACGGGCCCGCGTAGTCGTGCAGGGCGGTGAGCCGCGACGCGTCGGCGGTGAACATCTTGAGGGGCTTGTCGCCGTGGTCGAAGACGATCTTCTTCAACGTGCTCTGCGCGGCGACGCACGGGCCGGTCCAGCTCTGGTGGACGTCCACCACGAGCGTCGCGCCCCGGACCTTCTCGATCTCCTCGGTCCACGCGTCGTTGTCCGTGATGGCAACCTGCGACGACGAAGCGCGCGGTGGAGGCGGAGGCGTGTCAGCGGGAAGAGACGCGCGCCGAAGGCGTCGAGGGAGGGAAATCGCGAAAACCACGGTCGAACGCGGCGACTCGTCCGACGCGCCGCGCTCGGCCCCGAGTCGTCCCGCGGAGTGAAGCGTTCGCGTCGGAGACGCACCTGGAACGCCATGGTGTCCCGGCGAGTCGAGGACGAAGGTCCGCGCGCGTCGCTGTGGTGACCCGCCGAATCGGCCCCTCGCGATGTTGTTTTTTACACGAACGATCCTCCCGAGTCCCGAGTCGACACGCGAGCTTCGATGGCGCATGGACCTCGAAAACGACGACTTCAAACGTCTTCGACGCCGGCTAGGCACACCCCGGTCGCGGCGTGGCGCGCTGGCCGCGTACGCCGCGATGTCTGCCGCGGCCGCGAGTAAGACGGGCCTGGTGGTGAACATCCGCAAGTGGCAGGCTGTGGGGGTATGGACGTGGAACGCGGGCGACGAGGACGACGTGTGCGGGATCTGTCGTGTCGCGTTCGACGCTTGCCCGCCGGATGCGAAGTTCCCCGGGGACGACTCGCCAGTGGTCTGGGGCCAGTGCGGCCACGCGTTCCACCTGCAGTGCATCACGAAGTGGCTCAACTCGCAGACCGAGCAGAGGTGCCCGATCTGCCGCGGCGCTTGGGAGTTTGCGCAGGACAAGAACGCCGAGGACGACGTGCTCGGCGAGCGCGTCTTGCGGGATGACATCGCCGAGGCCCTCTCGGAGGAGGACGACATGGACATGGATGAAGACGGCGCGTGAACGCGCGCGCCTCGCCTCGCCTTGACGAACGAACGACGAGCGAGTGTCGTGACGCGACGAACGAAGTGTTTCAAACGTAAACGACGCTTAGAAACGTCCGTGTTCCGCGTGTCGTCTACTCGTGTCTACTCGTCGAACCCGAGGTCCATGACGGCGCCGATGTCCACCACCCCGTCGGCATCCGCGGCGAGTTCGTCGAAGTGGTCGAAGTGGTCGAACACGATGTCGTCCTCCACCCACCCGTCCCCCAAACCGAACCCGGGGGACGCCGCGTCCGCGCGCGCGTTCTCGAACATCGCGCGACGCTCGTCCGAGTCAGCGTCCGAGAGGTTCGGATCGGAGTCCTCGTCTTCGTCCTCGTCCTCGTCCTCGTCTTCGTCCGCCTCCGCGGCTCGCGCCGCGGAGGCGCGCTTCGCCGCCGCGAGCTCCCCCCCGCGCCACAGCGCGAACGCGCACGTCGCCGCCCACGACGTCGGGCCCGTCGCCGGACGCCCCACCGCCGACCGCGTGCGCGGGCGCTTCATGCGCCACCGGAGCGCTCCGCCGCCGCGCGCGACGTACGTCGCCGCGTCCGCCGCGCTCGGCGCGGCGAACCGCCTGGAACCGTCCCGACCGCTCCCCTCGCCCGGCGTCTTCTTGAACCGGAACCCGGCGTGTTCCCGGTCGCGCCCCGCGGCGCGAAGCTGGCCCGCGCTCGCGGGCTCGATCCGGCGCCCGGTCGAGCCCGTGCGCCCGCCCCCGCGCCCGCCCACGCCCGCGCCGCGCCCGCCCGCGCGGGCCG
>MDSV01036498.1_pt1 | contig 11269 bp, 14 predicted proteins | sample 810851 | NCBI WGS metagenome assembly MDSV01 (sample SAMN05326640, study PRJNA326480) | marine metagenome | isolation source: seawater | place: Atlantic Ocean: North East | collected 2012 | reverse complement strand
TGATGATAATACAAGAGCATACTATGCTGAGACTCTTCCAAATCCAAAGTTAAAGGTATTTCCTATTCGTGAAGTTGCAGATATAGGAGACGAATATAATATACCATTGATCGTTGATAACACTGCAGCACCAGTAATATGTAAGCCAATAGAACACGGTGCTACAATTGTTGTACATTCATTAACTAAATTTATTGGTGGACATGGAACGACTATTGGAGGAATTATTGTAGATAGTGGTAAGTTTGATTGGGGAAAAGATCCTAAAAGACAACCCAATTTAAACGATCCCGATCCGAGTTATCATGGAATGGTTTGGACAGAATTTGCAAAAGCAGTGGGTCCAATAGCCTATATAGTTAGAGCCCGATTTGTTGGCTTGAGGGATATAGGAGCAGCATTAAGTCCTCAAAGTGCTTTTAATATTATACAAGGACTTGAAACTGTTTCACTAAGAATGGAGAAACACTGCTCAAACGCAGCTAAAGTTGCTGAGTACTTATCTAGTCACAATAAAGTTTCTAGAGTTATTTATGCAGGTCTTGATGAAGGAGAAGCTGGCGAAAGAGCTAATAAATACCTTAAAGGTGGTCACGGTGCTCTTTGTGGGATTGAACTTAAGGGTGGTAAAACCAGTGGTGAGAAGTTTATTAATAACTTAAATATGTTTTATCATGTGGCGAATATAGGAGACGCAAGAAGTCTGGCTATTCATCCAGCATCAACTACTCACTCACAGCTTTCTGACGAAGATATGGAAGCGGCTGGAGTTAACCCAAGTTATGTTAGATTATCTATTGGCATCGAACACATAGATGACATTATTGAAGATCTAAAAAATGCATTAGATGCAGCCTAGCAATTTATTTGTCACCTCAGTTTAATTTACTGGGGTGACTTTACACTTAATACATACATAAAAAGGGATAAAAGAAATACTAAGATTGAATTTCCTTGATGTAATAACGCAAGATGCCATGGAATATTTAAGTAAGTCATTGAAACGCCTAAAACTATCTGCAATATAAAAGTAACATTAAAAAATATGATTACTGAGTAATAACCTTTTTGCTTTTTGTTTATAATTATTAAATAATTTAAATAAAATAAAATAAGAAGAATAAACACAGCAAACGTTCTGTGTACAAATATTATATATTCTTTATTTTCAAAAAAATTCACTAGTCCTTTTATATGAGAGTTTTCAATCAAGGGAAAAATATTGCCATTATAGAGAGGCCACGTATTATAAATAAGTCCTGAGTGAGTGCCTGAAACAAAGGCGCCATAAGATATTTGAAAGCAAATAAAGATAAAAAGTATAATTAATGATCTTTTATATTTCTGAATAAAAACTGAATTATTATTTATTAAATTATTATCGAATAAATATGAAACTAAAGTATAGAAAGTTAAGCCAAGAATTATAAATGCCATTGTTAAATGAAGTGCTAATCGATATTGGCTTACATCAACCCTTTCTGATAAACCACTTTTAACCATGTACCAACCTATAAACGCCTGAGCGAATAAAAGAACGCCAATGGTCATAATGTTTGTATAATATTTTTTTTCAACTTTTTTATAGAATAGAAGAAAACAAAGAGGAATTAGGTAAGCAGCCCCTATAAGTCTTGCAAATGCTCTGTGAAACCACTCCCAAAAGTAAATGACCTTAAATTCTTGAAGAGTCATTGAACTATTAACCAGCATAAATTCGTCTATTAATTTATATTTATCAAACTCTATATTCCAAGCAGTTTCAGATATTGGATAAAGGATTCCTGAAACTGGAAGCCATTCTGTGATTGAAAGCCCTGAATCTGAGATTCTTGTGTAACCCCCAATTAAAATTATAGCAGAAACTAAGGTCATTAAAGCCAATAGCCAAATTGAAAATGTATTGATTTTGCTGTTCATATTTATTACATATTTGGCATGACAAAATTAAAAAAAGCAATGAGTGTTGTTATTTTTATCATTGCTATCATAGTATATAGTTTAGTAGTTATGGTTATTTTGACCAAAATCAACTTTAATCATTGGCTAATTGAATTTATTGTATATTTTCTTTTAGGAATTATCTGGGTATTCCCGTCAATGTATATACTCAGACCATTTAAAAAATAATGAAAGCTAAAAAAAATAATACCCCCGAAATGAGGGCCATTAGAAGTAAAATTGACTCAATTGATGAAAAATTGCTTCCACTTATGATTAAAAGATCACAGTTAGTAGAGAAGGCATTGGAATTAAAAGTAAATCGATCTGAAATAGTCGATAAAAAAAGAATTAATGAAATTAAAAAGAAAATTTCACAAAAGACTAGGGAGCTAGGTGGCAACGCCCATTTATTGAGTAAGATCTGGCTATCAATAATAGAGAATTTTATTAAGTTCGAAAAAGATAAGTTTAAAAAATAAACTACTTACTATGTGGTGGTAGTTTCTTTTCTATAAACCACTCATGCTTTTTAGTATCAGGATTGTATTTTTTCATTCTTAGTTTATCTTTAGCTTTTAGTCCAGATGTAGGTTTTTTAGCATAATAGTAAAATTTACTATCAGCCTTTTCTTCAGGTACTAATCTTACTTTTACAGTTGATTTTTTAGCCATCTATTAACTTTGATCTATTTTTTTTCTAAGATCCACTAAATCGTTTAATACTTTCATCAGTTTTATTCGTTTAGTATCACTTATGTTGTGTTGCGTTAAATTGTCTTGATTTGATGACTGATTATTATTTTTTTCTGAACCTGTAAAGGCTTTATTTTCAATTTCTTTCTGTAAAATTTTTTTTGTTCCAATTTCTTTTATTACCTTCTGTACGCCTCTAATAGTATATCCATCCTTATATAGCAGGCTTTTGATGCCTCTTAAGAGCTTTATATCTTCAGGTCTATAATATCTTCTGCCACCACCTCTTTTAATTGGCCTAATCTGCACAAATTTTGTTTCCCAGAATCTAAGGACATGCTGTGGCAACGAAAGGTCTTTTGAAACTTCACTAATTGTACGAAAAGCCTCGGGTGATTTGATATTCATTAATTATAACTACTCCGTTATGTTTATTTTATTTTTAGAGTTAACTTTAGACTTTAATACATTTGATGCTCGAAATGTAACTACGCTTCTTGCTGTAATAGGGACTTCTTCTCCAGTTTTAGGATTTCTACCAATTCTCTCTTTTTTTTGTCTAACAATAAACGTTCCAAAAGATGAAATTTTTACATCTGATCCGTTTATTAAACTTGCTAAAATTTCGGTAAATACTGAGTCAACTAAAGTTGCTGACTCATTTCTAGAAAGACCGACATTTTTAAAAACAGCTTCACTCAAAGTTGATCTTGTCGTTGTTTTGTCCATAAGACAAAAATTATATTAATAATAGTTACTTATAACAATATTTTAATTTTTTTTTTTAGAGCTCATTTGTCAGTTTATTTTGTATTTCATGAACGTATTGCTGAATTTTGTTATTCACGTTATTCTCCAATAACGAGTATATTATATCTGCCGCGTAAGAAACGCCTCTGTGCTCCGATTGGCCATGACATTTTACAGCTAATGAGTTTAAACCCATTAAAATCCCACAATTATGAACTCTAGGATCTAATCTATCTCTTACAGATTTAATAGCTAGAGAAGCTAAAAAATAGCCGATTTTTGATAAAACTGAGCTTCTAAATGCGTCATTTAGATGGTTTTGAAATAGTTTAGCTGTTCCCTCTGCCGTCTTAAGTGATACGTTTCCTGTGAAACCATCAGTTACAACAACATTAGTTTTGCCAATAGAGATATCAGAACCTTCTACGTATCCATGATATTTTATTTTAGAAAAATTTGAAAGTTCTCGAAGTTTACCAGCAGCTAATTTTATTTCTTCATTGCCTTTATTGTCTTCTACGCCAACATTCAACAAGCCCACAATGGGATTATCAATTTTAAATAATATTGAAGCTAAGCTGGCTCCTAATATAGCATTATCTATTAAATAACGTGAGTCCAGTTTCGTATTAGCTCCTAGATCAAGAACTACTGACTCACCTTTTATATTAGGCCATATAGAAGCTATTGCTGGCCTCTTGATGTGTTTTAATGTCTTGATGTTCAATGTTGACAATGTCATTAGAGCACCAGTGTTGCCAAACGATAATAAAGAGTCTGAGTTTTTATCTTTTACAGATTTTATTGCCTGAAACATGCTAGAAGTTTCTTTATTTTTGATTACCTCTGAGGGCTTGTCATCCATTGCAATATAAGACTGGCAGTCAATAATTTCTGAAACTTCTATAAGTCTTTTATATTTACTTATTTTTTCTTTAATTATTTTTTCAACACCATATAATTGGAACTTATAATTTATATTTCTTAATAATGATTGATTTATTCCATTAAGAATGTCATTTACTTTTGTTTCACTTCCAAGCATATCGACTGATAAAGTAAATTTTTGAGTCAATTTTTATCTTTCATATTTAATATTAATATAGTTGAAACTATCTTTTAAATTATCAACTTCACTATTTTTTAAAAAATGGTTAATATTTTCAGTCATATAATCAATAAAATAAGTTAAATATTGATCTGGTTGTTCCTTACCCTTGTAAATATTATTTAAGATTGTCTTGCGAAGCAATGAATTATCTCCATTACTTCTGTATATTTCAATACCTTTACTGTATTGGGCAATTCTTCCATAGAATGCTGTAATAAATACCTTCATTTTCTTATTTACAGCAATATCTCCAAAACCCATTTCTCTGAGATTATTTTCAAAATCACCAAACATTAAGTCAAAAAGATCTTGCGGAACGCTGGACTTATTAGCCCCTAAATTTTTGTAATAAAAAAATATTATAAATGCATGAAAAATTATTAAGTCAAATCTCGATTCAAAATCATCACTTAATTTAAGATCCAAATAAAAAAACTTTGATCTCGATTTTTGAATTATATTCTGATAAATTATTTTGATTTGCTTATCTTCTTTTTTAAAAAACATTTATTATGAAAGTTATTACATTATTAATCTGCTTATTGACTATAATATATAATTGCTCTCCTATAAATAAGCAACATGGTTATTTGCTTGAGGATGTTATTAGCTCTGCCGATGAAATGTCCCAATTTGCTATAGGTGTCACTAATGAAAATGACATATTTTCTACATTAGGTTCACCATCAATAAAAATAAGTGACATAAATAACATTTGGATTTATTTAATTTCTCTAAAAAAGAAAAATGTTTTCGAAGATGATGATATTATATATCAGTCTATATTTAGGTTTGAATTTGGCAAAAATGGAATCTTAATTTCTAAAGAATTTTTAAGCGAAGAAGACTTCGCAGCTATAGATTTCTCCAATCAAAAAACTAGAGTTGTTAGGGATAGTTATGGAATTACTGAACAAATATATGAGTCTTTCACTCGAGGTTACTAATCTAGATTATAACGCTGCAAGTAAAAGTAATGCTACAATGTTAGTAATTTTTATCATTGGATTTACAGCCGGACCAGCAGTGTCTTTATAGGGGTCCCCAACTGTATCGCCTGTTACTGCTGCTTTATGCGCTTCTGACCCTTTACCTCCAAAATTACCATCTTCAACAAATTTCTTAGCATTATCCCAAGCTCCGCCTCCTGCAGTCATGGAAATGGCTACAAAAATTCCTGTAACAATTACTCCTAATAACATTGCACCCACACATGACACAGCTGCATCTTGATCTGCAACAATAGATATAATGAAATAAAGGACCAAAGGTGATAATACAGGAAGCATTGAAGGAATGATCATTTCTTTAATTGCTGACCTTGTTAACATATCAACTGATCGAGAGTAATCAGGCTTAGACTCACCAGTCATTATGCCGGGATTTTCTGAAAATTGTTTTCTTACTTCTTCAACAACAGCTCCTCCTGCTCTTCCTACGGCCATCATGCCCATAGATGCAAATAAATAGGGCAAAAGACCGCCTATTAGTAAACCTACAACTACATAAGGATTTTCTAGACTAAAATCAGGAGTTATTTCTGGTATTAATTTTAAATCTTCAACATATGCAGCAAATAATACCAAAGCTCCAAGACCTGCAGATCCAATTGCATACCCTTTTGTGACAGCTTTCGTTGTATTTCCCACAGCATCAAGAGCATCAGTGGTTTTTCTAACACTTTCATCAAGGTTCGCCATCTCAGCGATACCTCCTGCATTATCAGTTACTGGACCGTATGCATCTAAAGCAACAACCATTCCTGCTAATGCTAACATTGCAGTAACAGCTATCGCTATTCCAAAAAGGCCAGCAAGTTGAAATGTAAATACTATTCCAACAACGATTACTATAGCTGGCAAAGCCGTGGCTTCCATTGAAACTGCTAATCCTTGAATAACGTTGGTTCCATGACCCGTTGTTGATGCCTTAGCTACACTTTGTACAGGTCTGTAATTAGTCCCCGTATAATATTCCGTAATCCATATCAATAGTCCTGTAATAATTATGCCAACAAATGCACAAATATATAATGACATTCCAGTAAATGATGTTGATCCAAAGTTAAATTCTGTGGTCATATCTCCTAAAACAAATTGAGTTACAGGATAAATAAAAATTAGAGATAGTATTGCCGAAGCAATAAACCCTTTGTAAAGAGCTCCCATAATACTTTGTGAACGACCTAATCTAACAAAGAATGTGCCAATAATTGAAGCAACTAAGCAGCTGCCGCCAATAGCCATTGGATAGATTGTCATCATTTCAGCTGTTTGTCCTGAAAAAAATATTGTTGCCAACACCATTGTTGCTACAATTGTAACTGCATAAGTCTCAAATAAATCTGCAGCCATACCAGCACAGTCTCCAACATTGTCTCCTACGTTATCTGCAATCACCGCTGGATTTCTTGGATCATCTTCAGGAATTCCTGCTTCTACTTTTCCAACAAGGTCAGCTCCAACATCGGCTCCCTTAGTGAAAATACCTCCACCCAATCTCGCAAAAATTGATATAAGTGAAGCTCCAAACCCCAGTGCAACTAATGCATGTTTTAATGTTTCATTTGAAACAGAGTAAGCATCTAAAATAACATAATAAACAGAAATTGATAAAAGAGCTAAGCCAGCAACTAGCATGCCAGTTACCGCTCCTGCTTTGAAGGCAACATTTAAACCTTTTCCTAAGCTTTCGTTTGCAGCTTGAGCCGTTCTAACATTCGCTCTAACTGATATGATCATTCCAATGTAACCAGCGGCGCCCGATAACACTGCGCCAATTAAATAGCCACCAATTACCCACAAATCCCTAAAAAATAAATATAAAAGCACACATATAACAAGACCAACAATTGCAATTGTTGTGTACTGTCTATTTAGGTAGGCTTGAGCACCAACTTGAATTGCAGATGAGATTTCTTGCATTTTTTCATTACCAGCATCCGACTTTAAAACAGAATTGCCTGCCCAAAATCCATAAATGATTGATAATATACCCGAGAAAATTACTAAATTCATTATGCTCATAAATAATCCTTTAAAATACTAATTGGTGGAGAAAATGCCAAAATTTTCAGAGATTTGCAATCTTTATTTTAAACTTGAGAATTTTGCAGATTATCAAGCACTCCATTAATTAATGAAGTTTCATTATCGCCAAAAAAACGGTTAGCAATCAACAAATACTCAGAAATAATAATTTTTTTTGTTATTAAGCTGAATTTAATTTCATATATTGCCGGTCTAAAAATTGAAATTAGTAACTTATCCATTGTGCTAACTTTGATTTTCTTATTTATAGAAGCTTTCAAGATTTTGTCTATTTGATCACAGTGAATATTAACTCCTTCAAATATCTCTTCTGCAAATTTCAAACTAGAGTTTTTTATTTTTTTTTTATAGTCAGATTGTTCAATTATGTGACTAAAAATTTCATCTAAAGAGTTTTGATCTCTTTTTTTATTTATCGACAATTCATAAAGGGCTTGAACAACTAAAAGTCTTTGAAATGATTTATTGTTCGACATTTGAATTAATTCTTTAGAACTTCTATAGCTGCTTCTACTGCTTCTTTCGCTCTATTAATCTTATCTGATGATCTATCCTTTGCTTGCTTCATATTATTGCAATTAAGAACAGAATTAGAAATTGGCAATTTCTTTTCTATTGAGAGCTCAAGTAGTGTCTTTGTGATTGCACTAGAAATGAACTCATAATGGTCAGTTTTACCTTTAATGATGCAACCGATTGCTACAACAGCATCATAAGTATGCTTATCTAATTTTATAGATATCATAGTTGGAATTTCCAAGGAACCCTTTGTATAAAAGGTATCAAACTTATGTCCGTTTTTTTCTAAATATTTTTGGGCTCCTTTTAGTAAGTTTAATGTTATTTCAGGATAAAAGTTTGAAGCGACCAAAAGAAATTTATATTTTTTCATTGCTTATAATTCACTTAGTAACTTTGTTTCAATTATATTTATACCATATGCTTCCAGACCAATAAATTTCCATTCAGTATTTGTAAGAAGTATCATTTCTTTTACGCCTATCTCAGATAAAATCTGAGCTCCCATGCCATAAATTCTTAATTCATCTTTATCGTTTTGAGATTTATTACCAACGGAAGAGGAATTAGTTATTAATCTGTTTATAATTGATTTGCCACTATCTCTAATCAAAACAAGTACACCACGTCCATGCTCCTGTATGACCTCAACGCTCTTATTTAATGAAGCATCATCACTACCATACTCACCAAATAGATTATCAAAGTAATCAGTCACATGAACCCTGACCATCACTGGCATTCCATTTTCAATTTTTCCTTTCGATAAAACTATTTGCTCAGTATTATCAAATAAGGACTCATAAATTTTAATATCAAAATCATATTGAGATTTTATTTTTACTTTAGAGTCATGAATTTTTTTTACAAACTTATCTTTATCTCGTCTGTAGGCTATTAAATCGACAATCCGTCCAATCTTAATATTATGCTCATTTGAAAATTCAATTAAATCTGGAACCCTGGCCATTGTTCCGTCATCATTCATAATCTCACAAATTACACCTGCTGGAATATTCCCACTAAGCCTAGCTAGATCAACTGATGCCTCGGTGTGACCTGCTCTCACTAGTACTCCTCCGTCACGAGCTACTAAAGGAAATACATGGCCAGGACTCATAATATCTTCCTTGGACATATTCTTATTTATTGCAGTTTGAATCGTTATGGCTCTGTCTTGAGCAGAAATACCAGTTGTAACACCTTCTTTGGCCTCTATTGATATTGTGAATGCCGTTGAGTCTCTAGTCTCATTATTTTGTGACATTAACGGCAAACCTAATTGTTTAACTCTTTCTTCTGTTAAAGAGAGACATACAAGGCCTCTTCCATATTTTGCCATGAAATTAACTGCTTTATCATCAGCTTTTTCAGCAGGAATAATTAGATCACCTTCATTCTCACGATCTTCATCATCAACCATAATAACCATCTTTCCAGCTCTTTGGTCCTCAATGATTTCCTCAATGGTAGATATAAATTCCTTATTCATTTTTAAGTTTATTCTTAATGATTTCGCGTAACATATCTTGCTAGCATATCAACTTCAAGGTTTATTCTGTCACCTATTTTCAATCCTTTCATATTAGTATTCAACCATGTGAAAGGGATGATATTGAGAACAATAATATTATTTTTTATCTGGTTTACAGTTAATGAAACTCCATTTAAAGAAATCGATCCTTTTTTTGCAATAAATTTTTGATTATTTTTGGAAATTTCTAACTTTATTTCATGAGAGGCTCCTATTTTTTTAATGCTAATCAATTTTGAAGTGTCATCAACATGACCAAATACAAAGTGACCACTAATTTCATCTCCTACTCGCAAGGACTTCTCAATATTTATTTCATCGCCTTTTTTGATTGTATTGTAATTTGAACACTTGATTGTTTCTTCAGAAACGTCAAATGAAAGTTGTGTATGATTCTTTTTCTTTTTCTTACTTACCACTGTAAGACAAATGCCGTTACAACATACTGAACTTCCTTTTTTTACATCAGTATATTTAAGATCTGTGTCTAAGACTAACCGGTAATCATTTTTTTTCTCAAACTTTACAACAAAACCTCTATTTTCAATAATACCTGAAAACATTCAAATTATCCCTTTCTATATATATTAAGAATATTATTTCCATAATTTTTATTTTCTAAAAGAATAAAGTTCTTTGTAGATTCCATGTTGCTAATTCCCATATCTGACACAGCATCGACTCCACCTTTACCAATTATCTTACTAGCTCTGAACCATTGTATCTCATCTATATAATTATTTTTTATCAATGAACTACTTAATTGCGAGCCTCCTTCAACTAAAATTCTCATGTATCCGAGATTTGTAATTTTTTTTAATATTTCTTCTAGAGATAATTCTGAACCTTTTTTACTTACTTTAATATATTTGATATTTTTTTTATTTGAATTCGAAAATTTTTTTCCATCAGAATAAAATATAAATACATTTCGTGAATGTTTATTAAATATTTTATAATTTAATGGTATCTTTAGAGTACGATCAAGAATGAATAAATCTGGGGACCAGCTTTCAAGCCCCCTTAATCTACAGTCTAATAAAGGGTTATCTTCGAGTATCGTTCCTGTTCCGACTAATATGCAATCATTTATTGCGCGTAACATATGGCCATGCTGTCTAGAAATTAAGTTTGTGATCCATTTGCTTTTTTTTAAATTTGTTGCAATTTTACCATCTGCAGTTGAAGCGATTTTAAGTGTTATAAAAGGTAAATTATTGTTTAATGAATTAAAGAAAACTTTATTAATGTTTCTTGTATGATTGCTAAAATTTTTAACGATAACTTTTATTTTCATTTTCCTAAGCTTCTTTATAGACTTGCCTTTAACTAGTGTATTTTTGTCAATTTCTGAAATGAATACTTTTGAAAACTTGTATTTTATTATTTTGTCTACACAAGGAGGGTTTTTCCCAACATGAGCGCAAGGTTCCAGAGTTGTAAATATTGATGCACCTTCTAATTGCTTCTTATCTCTAACTTGGTTTATCGCATGAACCTCGGCATGTAAGGAGCCATTTCTCTGAGTCCAACCTCTCGCAATAATAGTTTTGTCTTTTACAATTATCGCCCCAACAGGTGGATTTGGGTAGGTAGAGCCGATAGCTCTATGAGCCATTCTTTCTGCCAGCTGCATATAGTCGACAATTTTCAATTAAATACCTATTC